>ERZ838827.11-NODE-11-length-302606-cov-44.186107_pt1 | contig 302606 bp, 336 predicted proteins | sample MGYA00519881_ERZ838827 | MGnify/ENA primary metagenome ERZ838827 (study PRJEB31850, sample SAMEA3708842) | human gut metagenome | biome: human gut; feature: human-associated habitat; material: faeces | place: China | collected 2014 ...
AATACTAAAGCAAGTATTAGATATGGTAGAAGATGCAACAAGAAAGATAAAAGAATTCTACACTCAGACCAAGGATGGCAGTATCAGAATAAAAAATATCAAAAATTATTAAAAGAAAAAGGCATTATCCAAAGCATGAGCCGAAAAGGCAATTGCTTAGATAATGCCGTAATAGAAAATTTCTTTGGTTTACTAAAAAGCGAATTATTCTATTTAAAAAAATTCAAATCCGTTGAAGATTTTATAAAAGAGTTAAAATCTTATATAAAATATTATAATACAAAACGGATAAAGATAAAACTAAAAGGACTTAGTCCTGTAGAATACAGAACTAAGTCTCAATTAGTAGCTTAATTAATATGTCCAATATTTTGGGTGCATATCAATCATTTATTTACAGATTATAACGCTTTTTTTATTGAGATAGTTTCATTTGATAAGCTTCGCCCCAAGTTTTCATTGCTTCTAGAATAGGTTTTAAACTAATACCTGTTTCGGTTAAAGTGTATTCAACACGCGGAGGAACTTCAGCATATACTGTTCGATAAATAAGACCGTTTTTTTCCATATCTCTTAATTGAGTTGTTAACACTTTTTGAGAAATATTTCCTAGAGATTTTTTTAATTCACCAAATCTTTTTGTTCCTGAAGCTAAATCACGTAAAATTAATACTTTCCATTTATCACCTATTAACATAAGTGTTGTTTCTACAGGACATTGGGGTAAATTTTTTGTTTTTAGCATAATATGTTCACCATTTCTAGATAAATTATTATTTATTATATAAATGAAAATTAAGAAAGTCAATTTATGAATTATATTTAAAAATTTTTATCTATAAAAAATCCTATAGTTTATATAATTGTTACTTAGAGGTAACTAAATAACAAAAAAGTGCTTACTTTACAGCTATATATCGCAAGTATAAAATAGGTTTTGTAAAAATAAGAAATGAAAATTTTCTAGGAGGTCTTTATAATGAAAAAAGTAATTGAATTTTTACAACAAAATCCTGTACAATATCTTGCTACAGTTGGTAGAGACGGCAAAGCAAAATGTAGACCATTTATGTTTGTTTTAGCAAAAGATAATAAACTTTGGTTTAGTACAAATAATACTAAAGATGTTTATAAAGATATGCAAAAAAATCCATATATTGAAATATCTATCGCTTCTCCTCAATATGCATGGCTTCGTTTAAATGGAAAAGTTGTTTTTGAAGAAAATAAGGAAATAAAAGAAGCTTGTATGAATAATCCTATTATTAAAAGTCAATATAAAACAGCTGATAATCCTATTTTTAAAGTATTTTATCTAGAAAATCCTCATGGCACAATAGCTGATTTTTCTGGTAATGAACCATATGTTTTTTGAGTAAAAAAAGCAAGATACTAAGTAATGTATCTTGCTTTTCTATTAATATAATTTTTATTCAAAGTATAGATATACACCTAATATACCTTGTTTTTGGGATATCCAGATGGTATTTTCTTTATTATTTACTTCATTACTTACAGCATAAGGTAAATTATTATTGAGCATAACTTGGTCAAGTGGCCAATATACGCCATTGATGCTAACACCGCTACAAGTGCCACCTAAAGGAAGTAGTGAGATGGCTTTGGGTGTTTGTTTGAGATTTAGGGTTAGATGTTCCTCATTATGTAAAAAGAATAAAATTTCTTTTTCATCAGCAATACAACCACAAAAATTTTTATTTAACATGCCATTAAAACTAAATATAGTGCTAAAAGCATGGTCAAAACGTCCGCCCCATGCACCTGTTAAAATAACAGTTGATGCAGGATATTTATCATCTATTATTTGTAGTGCTAATTGTGTATCAGTAACATCTTTTTTGGTGGGAACTTTTGTTATAGTAACATCATTATCTACAGCCCATTGCCATGCTTCAGAAGTAGCACTATCACCATCACCAATTAATTGAAGTGGCTTGATATCAGCTTCTTTACATATATCTATACCATGGTCAGCACAAAAAATATTTTTATTTTCACAGATGGATTTTAGCCACTGTACATCAGGTGGATTACCTCCACTTATTAGCACTGTTTGATTTTTAGGTAATTCATAACTAAATTTTGCTATTAGTTGAGGAAGTTCTAAGATATTATTCATATTGTTTAGCCTCTTTATATATATCAGTTTTTTCATTAAGAGCTTTTTTGAATTCTCTTGGTGTTTGTTTAAAAATTTGTTTAAAGGTTCTTGAAAAAGTAGAATAGTCTTTAAAGCCACAGTCAAAGCATATTTGAGTTAAAGCTATTCCAGATTTAATCTTTTCTTTAGCCACTATTAATCGTTTATTTAATATATATTGATGAATACTATAACCTGTTTTTAATTTAAATTTTCGCATTAGGTAGTATTTACTTACAAAAAAATGATTAGCTAGATAATCAATATTTAATTCTGTAAATAAATGTTCATTTATATAATCGATAACAGAATTAATAGTTTTATCATAAGAAACTTTATGATGAATAGTCAAATTTTTATTATCATTGATAATGGCTCTATTTATTAAAATCATAAATTCTAAGAATTTTAGATTACTGTATAACTCATGTGCAAAACCTTTATCATTAAAGGAGCTTTCTAAAATTTGGATTTGTTTTAAGATATCATTTTCATTGATATTGTCTAAATTCATAACATATGAATTATGTTCTTGAGCATAATTAAAACAAAAGTCTAATTTATCTGTAGTATCTATTTTATTTTTTAGATAATTAGGGTCAATATAAAGGACAATACGTTCATATGTTGCTGTATCGCTAATAGTAGGATAATGAATACAATTATGAGGTACAAAAACAATATCATAGGGAAATAATTGATAAGTTTGCCCTTCAATATTATATTTAACCTTACCACTTAAGAATAAAATTATTTTATCAAATTCGTGATAATGTGCTTTGATTTCTATTTTTTGGACATCTTTGAGATGAAATAATTTAAAATAAGATGTTAAATAGCCTTTTTTTTGATATTCCATAGCTATCCCTCTTTTCATAAATTATACTATACTTTATCTTACGCTTTTTGGCAAAAAATTTTTTATCAACAAGAAAATTTTAGAGCATTTTTTGCAATGTTTTTTGCATTTATCATATAGTATTTGTTATATCTATAATATATAATATAGTCAATTTGAAAATATGAAACAAAGATATTGATTATAGATAATTACTGTTTAAGGAGTTGGGCATAATGTCATTAGTAATGAAAAAATATAGATATAACCATAAAGATTATTTAGTATATGAAAGAAATCTTTTAGCTAGAGAATTTGATGCAAATGAATGGCAAACAATTTGTAATAATGATTTAGGTGTTGGAGTTGATTTCATTATTGAAATTATTAATACACAGATTTTTGCTTATGATATGTATGGTCAGAAAATAGATTTAAATCAAGATTTGCAATTGGTTATAGATTATCATGAAGGCATTTTAAAAGATAATAATATTTTAGCTCAATTTACTCGTGATATTGAAATTCGTTTTACTAATTATTATATTAATAAATTGGCTAATTTAGTTACTAAAAAAGCTTATAGCGCATGAAAAAATAGATAAAATATACAAGCATAGCGTCATACTATGCTTTTTTTATTGCAAAAACTATTAAATAATGAATTTTTATTTTATAATATAAGTAAAATAAAATTCAAGGAGATAAAAATAAAATGAAAAATGCATCTCTAGAAGAACGATTTTTATCTACAAAAGGTCGCATAAATCGTAAGATATTTATCTTATATGCAGTATGTTTTATCTTATTTTGTCTATTTTTGATAATACCAACGTTTTTAGTGATTATCAGTACGACAGATGGGACAGTAGTTGATATTAGTATAAGTATAGTATCTACATTGATTGAATTAGCATTATTACCTAGTTTGTTTTTAGGAATTAAACGTTTGCATGATTTAGATAAATCGGCTGTATGGATAATTTTATGTGTAATTCCATTGATAAATATGCTATTTTTTGCTTATTTATGTTTAATAAAAGGGACTGATGGTGATAATAAATATGGAAAAGACCCTTTAAGTTTGGATTTATAAGGAGTTTTTTATGAATTTAGAAGAAAAATATTTTTCTACAGAAGGTAGATTAAATCGAAAGCCATTTATTCATTATATAATCTTTTTAATTGTCATATCATTGGCTTTTATAGGGATTATTACTTTATTAGGTTTAGCTAGTGTGTTATCTATTGCTATTTTAGGTGAAAATGTAAATGACTTAAATGTTTTATCACAAATAGAAGTAATTCCTATTTTACTTATTTTAGTAGCTTCTTTAATTTTAATAATATTATTTTTACCACTTAATTTTTTGATGATACGACGTTTGCACGATTTGAATTTTAGCGGTTGGTGGATAATATTTCCTATTGTTTTTCCTTTTGGCTATTTCATTTTTATTTTGTATTTGATTTTGGCTAAAGGAACAAATGGTCCAAATAAATATGGTGAAAATCTTTTAGAATTAACAAAAAGCAGTAATGTTTAAATACATTACTGCTTTTATCATTAGTAGAAACTTTTTATCAAAAAAATAGAGTAGAGAAGACTCTCTACTCTAAAAAATATATAAATTTGTTTGAGTTTGCATTATTCAACTAAATCAAGATTTACTTCTGGATTTACATCGGCATCATAATCTACATTATCAAAACCAAAGCCAAAGAGATTATAGAAGTCATTCCAATAACCATCTACATCAGCATATTGAGTTAAGTTTTCAGTAGTTACTTTATCCCAGTATTCAAAAATAGTATTTTGTACATCGTCTCTCATTTCTAAATCGTCAATACGAATACGGTGTTCATCATCTACTTTTGGTTGTGGTTGAGAGAGGTATTCATGCCATAAACGATACATTTGTTCGATAGTACCTTCATGAACATTTTTATCTTTCATTACACGATACATAACCGCCACATATAAAGGAACAATAGGAATAGCAGAGCTAGACTGTGTAACTAAAGCTTTATTTACAGAGATAATAGCATTAAAGCCTTCTTGACGTAAAGCATCAGCTGTTTTGTAAAGATGTTGTTTAGCAGCACCGATAGTACCTTCATAATATATTGGGTATGTAATCTTAGAACCAATATAAGAATATGCTACAGTGCAAGCATTTTCAGTTAAAACATCAGCATCTTTTAAAGCATGCATCCAATCAGCCCAATCTTCGCCACCCATAACTTTAATAGTAGCTTCTACTTCTTCAGGAGTAGCAGGAGGTAAAGTAGCTTCAGTTAATTCATTTGTTTTTAAATTTAAAGTCTTAGCAGTGAAAGGTTCATCAACAGTTTTTAATACGGAAGAATACATAGTTCCATCAGCTGTTGTACGACGAGGAGCAGCTAAGGAATAAACGACCATATCAATTTTGCCTAAATCTTTTTTTATAAGTTCAATAGTTTTTTCTTTAATAGCTTGAGAGAAAGCATCACCATTTATTGTTTTAGCATAATAGCCATCATTTTTTGCAAATTCTTCAAAAGCAGCTGTATTATACCAACCAGCAGTTGCAGTTCTTTTACCATGCGCTGGTTTATCAAAAATAACTCCAATTGTAGAAGCACCACTCGCGTATGTTGCACAAATACGAGATGCTAAGCCATAACCTGTAGAAGCACCTAATACTAATACACGTTTACCAAGTTCAACCTTTGGCTGACTTTTTACATATTCGATTTGACGGCGTACATTTTCTTTACAGCCTTCAGGGTGAGAAGTTAAACAGATAAAATCTTTTACTCTTGGCTTGATAATCATAAAATATTCTCCTTTACTTAGTTATCGCTAAGTTTTATATTATATTATTTTAATTAATATATAGGATTATTAATTTGAATAATATTAATATAAATATATATATTATTTATATTATACAACTTAGACTCAATAATAACAAATGATATTTAGATTAAAAATAAATTAAGAAATAAAATATTATTTTCGAGGGGAAAAATAAAAAAATAGACGCTTATAAGCGTCTATTTTCATGAATTTTTATCAAAAAAATCATCTATTAACAATCTTTAATTACTTTTAGCATTATCAACAATAATATCGTTATCAGAAGATTCGATTTCATCATTGATTTTTAAATAAATAGGTGAAAATATACTTGTCTGATATACAGTTATTCTCTTTATTTTAATTAATTCTAACATAGCTAAAAAAGTGGTGATTAATTCAGATTTAGAAATCTTATGCTCACTATATTGAAATACAGTGTTAAAACAAATATTTCCGCCATGTTGTTTAAGCAAAGCTAATAAAGAGATGATTTTATCTTCAATAGTATATTTTTCTCGAGCAACATTGGCTACAAGAGGTTCGTTTTCAATTTGGCTTTCTAGCACATTTTGAAAAGCTTGCCACAAAAGTTTTACATCAAGCCCTTTAGGTGGCAAATGTTTTGTCGGTAGATTAGAAGCTTCACGAAAAAATCTTTTGCCAGCTTCATCTGCCATTTCACCTAAAATACTGCTGACTTCTTTATAACGACGATATTCTAATAATCGTTCGACTAATTCTTTTCGTGGGTCAACCTCATCAGTATCATCTTCATTTACTTCTTCTACCTTAGTATCAGGTAATAAAATTTTGGATTTGATTTGTAATAATGTAGCTGCCATGACTAAAAACTCACTAGCTACTTCAATATTAAACTCTTTAAATTTAGCAAGATAATCCATATATTGTTCCGTCAATAGAGCAATAGGAATATCATAAATATCAATACGATTTTTTTCAATTAAATGCAATAATAAATCTAATGGCCCTTCAAAGGATTCTAAATGTACCTTATATTGTTCTTGTTGCATAAAAAACTCATTAAATAATAATAGAGATAATAAGATTTAAAATGCTTATAATAAAGTTACTGATAGGGTGAATAATAAAACCCAATATTCCAGTAAAAACAAGAGCGATTAGAATAAAAAAGCTATAACGATTAATTACAGATGATTGATATTTATAAGCTAATCTACCTGGTAATAGAGAAGATAAGATTTTAGAACCATCAAGTGGTGGAATAGGTACTAAATTAAAAATAGCAAAATTTACATTATAAATAATGATTAATTGTAATACCATAACAAGCCAATGAGGTGCAAAACTATATTTAAAACAAAGAGCAAAAAATATTGAAGCTACAAAAGCTGTGATTAAATTAGCTAATGGTCCTGCTAAGGAAACTTGCATTTCACCTTTACGCCAATCATCAAAATTATTTAAATTAATTGGTACAGGCTTTGCCCAACCTATTTGAGCAAAAAATAACATAATCAATCCAATAGGGTCAATATGAGCTACAGGATTTAAAGTTAATCTGCCATTCATACGAGGAGTGAAATCTCCTAAATTATCAGCAACCTTAGCATGAGCATATTCATGAACAGTCAATGCAATCAATAAACCTGGGATTGCATAAATCATATCTGGACCAAAACCAAACATTAAATACCTCCTAAATTTTTAAATAACAAATATAAATAAATTATTGTTTACACAATTTTTCTGCCATTAAAATAGCAACAACAGATTTAGCATCAAAGATTTCACCTTTATTAACTAAATCGACAGCTTCGCTTAGTGGCATTTCTACTAAATTTATAAATTCATCATCATCAGTATGTTGTTTACCTTTTACTAAATCTTGTGCTAAATAAATATAAATCCATTCATTAGAGAAACCAACAGTAGTAGCTAATTTATGAATTTGTGTGTATTTATTAGCAGTATAACCTGTTTCTTCAGATAATTCACGTTTAGCACAAATTAATGGGTCTTCATCCACACTATCTAATTTACCAGCAGGAATTTCTAAAGTTACTTTGCCAATAGGATAACGATATTGACGCACTAAAATAATATTACCATTTGGCAATACAGGAATGACAGCAGAAGCACCTTGATGTTTTATCCATTCACGAACAGCTTTATTACCATTTGGTAATTTTACATAATCACGCATTACATGAAGTAATACCCCATCAAAAATATCTTCGGAAGAAACTTTTTCTTCAATTAAATCTTCATACATGAAAATCCCTCTCTTTATATTATAATATTGATAACAATTATAAATTTTATATTCATAATTATATCATCTATAAAAACAATAAGCTATGAGAAAAATAATATACAAAAGTCTATTATAAATAGATTTTTTATGGCTGTAATTTTTAATTATTTTTATTAACCCGCCAATAAGTTAACAACTTTACAAAAATAATATATCTTATATAAAGTTTTTAGTAATAATAAAATTAATTAAATTTATTATAAGATAATTGACAAAGATTATCACTAATGATAACATAAAACACAAGTAATAAAATATAGATAGAATAGGTGTCTATATAGACTTAATAGGGAATTCGGTATAAGCCGGAGCGGTCCCGCCACTGTAAAGACGAGCGATTTCACAATTATGTCACTGAGAATAAATTATCTTCTTGGGAAGGCGTGAATAGTTATGACTCTAAGCCAGGAGAACTGCCTATTTAATAATCACCGTTATTACCTGCGAGCGATGGGAAGGCGATTTTGTACGAATATAAATTTGTATAATACTGCCTAATTCTATGGAATTAGGTTTTTTTATTATATTTTATATTTGTATATAATCATATTTAAGTCTGCTTGTTAAAGCAGACTTTTTTGTTAGGGATAAACAAGAAAATAAAGAAAGGAGCTAAAAGATAATCTACTAAAAAAATAAACAAAATATAAAGGAGGCTTTTTATTTTGAAACGATTAATAAATCGTTTAATTCAATTAGTAATTACTTTAATTGGAGTCAGTTTTTTAACATTTTGTTTAACTTATTTATCACCTGGTGATCCAGCAGCCATGGTTTTAGAGGCTTCAGATACTATTGTTTCTCAAGAAGTAATTGAGCAAACTCGTGAAGAAATGGGACTTAACGATCCATTTCTTGTACAATATGGCAATTGGCTTTTAGGTGTAGTGCAAGGCGATATGGGAATTTCTTATTCAACTAAAAAACCTGTTATGGAAAAATTAATGGAAGGTTTTGCAGGGACTGTTTTATTAGCATTAACTACAATTATTTTAATTATGGTCATTTCCATTCCTTTGGGAATTTTTTCCGCTACACATCGCAATAAAATTCCAGATTTTTTAGTGAGAATTTTTTCTTTTATAGGTGTGTCTATACCGAGTTTTTGGGTGGGATTGATTTTATTATATATCTTTGGCTTAAAACTAGGTTTAGTTCCCATTGCTACAGCAAAGGTCAGTTTTTCAGGTTTGATATTGCCCGCACTTACTTTGGCTATATATCAATCAGCAAAATATACTAGGCAAGTGCGTACTGTCATTTTAGATGAATTACATCAAGATTATGTAATTGGTGCTAGAGCTAGAGGATTGTCTGAAAAAGCTATTTTATGGAAACATATTTTACCTAACGCCATTTTACCTTTAATAACTTTACTAGGTATGTCTATCGGTTGGTTATTAGGTGGCGTTGCTGTTATTGAGACTGTTTTTTCCTGGCCAGGTATAGGTAAAATGGCAGTTCAAGCAATTACTATGCGTGATTATCCATTAATTGAAGGAATTGTTTTATGGATTGCCACAGCATATACAGTAATTAATTTTTTAGTGGATTTATCTTATAGTTATCTCGATCCAAGAATAAAAAAGGAGAATTAATGCAATATGATTTTTAATTTTATAAAACAAAATAAATTATTCTCCATATATTCTTTTTCAGTCATTTTAATAATCTGCATTGCTGTATTAGCACCAGTTTTAGTGCCACATGATCCTTATGAAGCCAATATGTTGAAAGCATTGCAAACGCCAAATAATGAATATTTTTTAGGTACAGATAAATTAGGCAGAGATATTTTTTCACGCATAATCTATGGTATGCAAATATCGTTATTTATGACAATTTGCATTGTGATTTTGACGGCAACTATAGGTTCAATCATAGGTATAATTGCTGGTTATTTTGGCGGTAAAATAGAACTTATTTTAATGCGTTTGGCAGATATTATGCTTTCTTTTCCAGGAATTATTCTAGCTATCGCTATAGCTGGCATCATGGGTGGAAGTATTATAAATACGATTTTCGCCTTAGTCGTTGTGAGTTGGGCAAAATATGCTCGCTTAGTACGAAGTTTAGTTATTAAATTAAAAAATAATGATTTTATCATAGCTAGTAAAACTAGTGGAGCAACTACATTTACAATTATTTATCATCATTTATTACCTAATATTTTACCGTTGATAGTGATTACAGGAGCTATGGATATTGGCACTATGATGATGGAAATAGCGGGTCTATCTTTTTTAGGTTTTGGTGCTCAACCACCTACACCAGAATGGGGATTAATGCTCAATGAAGGTCGTCAATATATTCAAACTGCTCCATGGCTGATGATTTATCCAGGGTTAGCTATTTTTATAGTAGTAGCTATATTTAATCTTTGGGGAGATAGTTTACGTGATATTTTAGACCCTAGACAGGATTGATAGATTTTATTGATAAGAAAAGAGGCTAAATATGAAAAGTTTTAGAATGAAAAAATTATGGAAGGCTATTAGTTTAAGTTTGTGTGGTATATTGACAGCAGGTATAATAGCTGGTTGTGGCTCTGAAAATACAGTAGATAAAACTACTTTGAAATTTGGGGTTACAAATTTTGCAGATACTTTAGAGCCAACACAGAATTATTTTGGTTGGGTTGTGATGCGTTATGCTATTGGTGAATGTTTAGCAAAATTTGATGAAAAAATGAATGTTCAGCCATGGCTTGCGGAAAGTTGGTTTATTAGCGATGATCATTTAACATGGACTTTTAAAATTCGTGATAATGTGAAATTTTCTAATGGCAATCTAGTAACAGCTGAAGCTGTAAAAAAATCTATTGAACGTGCTTTTACTAAAAATAATCGAGCAAAAACTTTCTTTGAATACACAGAAATGAAGGCTGATGGTCAAAATTTAATAATCACAACAAGCAAACCTCAACCTAATATGCCTGGATTTTTGGCTGACCCATTATTTATTATTGTAGATGTTAGTGCAGAGGAACAAGGTAGAGATTTTGCCAAAGAAGGTCCAATTTGTACTGGTCCATATAAAGTGGAATCTTTTGTAAAAGAAAAGGCTGTAATGGTGAGAAATGAATATTATTGGGACGGCGAAGTTCCTTTTGAACGTGTAGAAATACCATCTATTGATGATCCTAATACTCGTGCTATGGCACTTCAATCTGGTGAAGTTAATTTTGCTGTAAATATTGCCCCTGGTGATATAGATTTATTTAGAAATAATGATAATTTCTATATCAATGAAATTTCTTCTTTACGTACAGTACTTGCTCGTATTAATCAAAATGGTATTTTAGGCGATGATAAAGTTCGTGCTGCCTTGATTTCTGCTTGTGATCGAGAAAATTATAATAAAATATTACTAAAAGATACTTTTATCACAGGTAAAGCACCAATACCGCCATCTATGGATTATGGCTTTGATGAGTTGACAGATCCAAATGCATATAATCCAGAAAGAGCTAAGCAATTATTAGCCGAAGCTGGTTGGAATGATAGTAATGGAGATGGTATTTTAGATAAAGATGGCAAGGACTTAAGTCTTGATTTTGTCGTGTATAATAGCCGTGCAGAGCTTCCTTTATACGCTGAAGCTGTACAAGCTGATGCTAAAAAAGTAGGAATTAATATAAATATAAAAAGTGTAGATTATAACCTTATTGATAAAATGGGTATTGATGGCAATTATGATTTACTCATTTCTAATATTACAACTGCTAATACTGGAGATCCTGAAATTTATTTAAGTTGGTATTGGAAAACTAATGTAAATGGAGATAATCCACAAAATGGTTCTGGATATAGTAATCGTGAATATGATGAGATTTTAAATCAATTATCTGTCGAATTTGATAAAGAAAAACGTCGTCAATTAATTATTGAAGCGCAACAAATTTTGTTAGATGACGGTGCTGCATTATTCTTAGGTTATCCACAGACTAATATTATCAGCACCAAAGGCTTAGAGGGTGTAGTTATGTATCCATCGGATTATTATTGGCTTACTAATAAAATAAAACCAGCTAAAGCATAAAAGGGGTAAATTAATGTTACTTGATGTATCTAATTTAACTATTCAATATAGCAAAAATATAGAAGCTACAGTTAAAAATATTAATTTTTCTTTGGATAGAGGAGAAATTTTGACCATAGTTGGTGAATCTGGCTGTGGTAAAACTACAGTGATTAGAGCCATATTAGGTTGTTTACCTAATAGCGGAAAGATTATAAATGGAAAAATTCTTTTTGAAAATCAAGATTTATTGAAATACAACCATAAAGATTGGCTATCTTTAAGAGGAAAACATATTGCTATGATTTTCCAAGATAGTGGTAATATGTTAAATCCTATCCAAACTATTGGTAAACAATTTATAGAATATCTACAAATTCACGATGATCTTACTAAAAAAGAAGCATATTCTTTTGCTGTAGAAATGCTTACTCGTATGAATTTAGCTAATCCTGAAAATATCATGAAATCATATCCATTTGAATTATCTGGCGGTATGCGTCAGCGTGTTGGTATCGCTATGGCAATAAGTTTTAAACCATCTTTATTATTAGCAGATGAGCCTACTTCTGCCCTTGATGTTACTACGCAAGCACAAATAGTTAAAGAATTGATAGAAATTCCTCGCAGTTGTGGTACAGCAATGATTGTAGTAACTCATAATATTGGTGTGGCGGCATATATGTCAGATAAAATTATGGTAATGAAACAAGGTAAAATCATCGAATATGGCAAAGCTAAAGATATAATAAATTCACCTCAAGAAGAATATACTAAAAGCCTACTTATTGCAGTTCCTCAAATAGGAGGAAAGCGCTATGTCTAAAGTTATTATGCAGGTAAAAAATATAACTAAGAAATTTTCAGCTAATAATAGATTTTTAACAGCTTGTGATAATATCCATCTCAATATTAATGCTGGAGAAACAGTGGGCATCGTTGGTGAATCTGGTTGTGGTAAATCGACTTTAGCTAAAATGATTATGAATATATATAAGCCAACATCAGGTGAGATAATCTATCATAATCAAGATATCACTAAATTAAAGGGAGAAGATTTACGTCAAAATTACCGCCATATACAGATGGTTTTTCAAGACCCTATATCAGCTTTTAATCCTAAAATGAAAATTGGTAATATCATCTGTGAGCCATTATTGAATTTTAAATCAATAATGAAATCACAAATGAAAGAGAAAGCCAAAGAATTATTGCGATTAGTAGAATTACCTGAAGACTTTATAGATAGATATCCTCATAATCTTAGTGGCGGTCAACGTCAACGCGTAGCTATCGCTCGAGCTTTAGCCCTAGAGCCTGAAATTATTGTCTGTGATGAAGCCACTTCTGCTCTTGATGTATCTGTTCAAGCTAAAATTATTGAATTACTAGTAAAATTACAGCGAGAAAAAAACATTACCTATATTTTTATTTGTCATGATTTAGCTTTGGTTAGTCTATTTAGTCATCGTATAGCTGTAATGTATCTAGGCAATATCGTTGAAAAAATTGATGGAGATAAATTAATCAAAGCAAAGCATCCATATACTAAGGCTTTATTAAAAGCAGTTTTTTCTTTAAATAATGAACAAAATAAAAATATAGAAACTCTTTCTGGTGATATCCCAAGCCCTTTGGATTTGCCAAAAGGTTGTCCATTTCAAAATCGTTGTAAATACTGCAAAGATATTTGTAAACAGGAAAAGCCAAAATTAAAAGAGATATCAGTTAATCATCATGTTGCTTGTCATTTATTTTAAATAAAATAATATAAAAATTTTAATAGATGGGAGATTTTATGCTATCACAATTAACTTATAAAGAATATCTAAAAGTAACTATTCCCTTTATGTTATCCACAGCTACACAGCCTCTATTAGGAGCTGTAAATACTGCTGTTATGGGACATATGTCAGAAGCTTTTTATATAGCTGCTGTTTCTTTGGGAGTAATTTTATTTAACAATATATATTGGTTATTCGGATTTTTGAGAGTATCTACTACAAGTTTTTCCGCTCAAGCTTTAGGCAGTGAATCCGCCAAAGATAAATTTTTAGCTTTAGCTAGACCACTACTTATAGCTATAGTAATAAGTTTAATATTTTTAATCATTTATCCGTGGATTTTTAAATATTATGCATTGCTCATGAAGCCTGAAAACCAAGTTGTTGAATTGATGAAAAATTATTGTGATATCATTATATGGGGAGCACCATTTGTTTTAATCAATTATGTAACGCTAGGCTGGCTCATGGGACAGATGATAATTCGCTATACTATGTTTATGCAAATATCCATGAATGTATTGAATATCATCTTATCTATCGTATTTGTATTTATCATGGATATGAATATTCAAGGTGTAGCCTATGCTTCTTTGATTGCTCAAATATATGGTTGTATTGTAGGGTTTATTGCTATTTATAAACGAGGAAATTTAACTATTCGCAATGAATACATTCAAAGTTTAAAAACTTTACAGCCTTTTTTAGCCATGATGAAGGTAAATGTGGATTTAATGTTTCGCACTGTTTGTCTATTGACGATAAATAATTTATTTGCCATAGCTGGGGCAAGCATGGGAACTGTTACACTAGCAAGTAATGCTATTATCTTAGAAATTATTTTTATCGTGGTCTACTTTATTGATGGTATGGCAAATGGTGTGAGTGTATTTTCAGGAAAAGCAAAGGGATATAAGGATATAAATTTATTAAATTCAGTATTAAAGATAAGCTTAAGATGCTTAGCTGTATTTATAATTTTTATTTCAGTGATTATGTATATCACTAAATCATATTTTATAAATATGATGACTGATTTGGCAATTGTGGCTAATTATGCTAACGATTATAGTATCTATCTGATTTTGCATCCAATATATGCCTGTGTGGGACTGCTTTTATATGGTATGTATACAGGTATTGGCAATACAGCTTCTATCAGAAATATGATGTTTGTCGCTGTGATATTTTTCTATATCTGCCAAAAAATATTGATGTCTTATCTAGGTAATGATGGTATATGGCTGACGTATAATTTAACGTATTTATTAGAGTCAATTATTCTCATTTTGTATTTACCGTCGTTAAAGAAATATTTTAATTAAAGAAAACCTACTATAGATTACTTTTAAATAAGTTAATTTATAGTAGGTTTATTTTTATAATACGTTATATTGTTTTAAAGCATAAGCTACGCCATCATTATCTACATCTAAAGTGATAAAATCTGCTATCTGTTTTAAATTATCATTAGCATTTCCCATAGCTATGCCATATTTTACAGCTTCAAGCATTTCCACATCGTTTCCGCCATCACCAAAAGCCATAGCTTCATTAATATCTATGCCGTAGTAAGCTAAAACTTTTTTGATACCTGTGCCTTTACCGCCATCTTTAGGAATAATATCTGTAAAATATGGGCACCAACGAACAGCTTTGCAATTTGGCAAATATGGTAAGACTTCTTGTTCTTCATCTTCATTTAGGAAAATATTCAATTGATATGTTTTATGATTGGATACACGACTTACGTCATCAAATGCTCTATCAGGTGCAGTATCTCCCAAGGTTTCTTTTAATTTTGCTAAACGGTCATTATAGAGATTAAAATAAAAATAATCTATTTCCATAAAACCACAAGCGATATCTTTATTTTTGATGTAATTTGTAAATTGGATTAAATCTTCACGATTTAAATATTCTTCGTGTAAGATTTTCCCTGTACTATCATAACAATATTGACCATTAAAAGTAATATAACCAGTGAATAAATCGCCAAATTCATCAATTAAAAATTTCAAGTCATATGGCGGACGACCAGTTGCGATAAATAATTTTATTCCTTTTGCTTTTAAAGTATGTAAAGCTTGTATTGTAGATTCAGGAATTTTATGTGTTTTAAAGCTAACTAATGTACCATCAATATCAAAGAAAATAGCTTTTATCATTATATCACCGTACTTTCATTAGAATTATAAAATATAAATCAATTATAACAAATTTTAAGCTAGTACGTATATTGTTTTTATGCTATATTATAAACAATAATTATTGACTAGATAAATATAGAAAGAGATGTGAATGATTTTCATGAATGCAACTTTAAAAAATATTACAGCTATGCTTATTTTTGGCAGTATTGGTTTATTTGTGCGCAATATCGAACTTGCAAGTTCGCAAATAGCTCTAGTGCGTGGTTTTGTAGGTGCTTTTATTTTATTTATCGCTATGGTATGTTTGCACAAAAAAATAAATCGAAATGCTTTGATAAAAAATTTACGCTATTTATTAATAGCTGGTGTAGCTATAGGTTTTAACTGGATTTTTTTATTTCAAGCATATAATTATACAACGATAGCTACAGCAACACTTACATATTATTTAGCACCTACTTTTGTGGTATTATTATCTCCATTTATATTGAAAGAAAGTTTATCTCTATTTAAAATCATCTGTGTAATTTTATCTTTATTAGGTATGGCATTAGTCGCTGGTATATTCAATGATAATCAATCTGGTGTAAATGATTTTATCGGTGTATTGTATGGCATATCTGCTGCATTATTTTATGCGATTGTAGTCTTAGCAAATAAATTTTTCAAAGACATTTCTGCCATTGATAGCAGTATTGCTCAATTATTATTAGCTTCAATAATTTTATTGCCTTATGTAATCTATCAGGGAAATTCATGGAGTATGAGTGGTTTTTCGTTATTATCTTTGGCTATATTAGGTATTATACATACAGGTATAGCATATCTATTATATTTTTCTTCACTACAAGAATTACCAGCACAAAAAGTTGCTATTTTTAGCTATTTAGACCCAGTAACTGCAATTATTTTATCCACAGTTCTTTTAGCTGAGCCGATGAGTATTTCTCAATGGATTGGAGCGATTTTGATATTAGGTTCTTTACTTGTTAGTGAGTTATTCAAGAAAAATAATTAAACTTATTGACAAATGATAATTTATAAATTATATTGTATATATAAATTAATAACAGGGAGCTAGTAAACTGGCTGAGAGGAAGTTGTGAACTTCGACCTATAACCTGATTTGGATAATGCCAACGTAGGATAATAATTATGATGTATTTGCAATTAGAAGAGATGGCATTTTGTCATCTCTTTTTTATTTTAACACACATCTATATATTAATTTTTAAAATCACATAGAGTTGACCATGTGATTGAACAGGAGTTCATGAAGGGGTGCACCACCGCGGGTGTATCTTTTTGTGGACTCCTTTTTTAATAAAATTTCTCAAAAGATAAAAAATGAGGAGGTCTTATTTTGATAATAGTTAATGGACAAAATCAAGAAATATCTTTGCCTAAGGATTTAGTTACTTATTTGCAAGAAAATAATTATCCTTTAGATAAGATAGCTATAGAGTTAAATGGTCAAATAGTCCCTAAAGCAAAATATGCACAAACTATTTTAAATCCTAATGATAAATTAGAAATCGTAACTTTTGTTGGTGGTGGCTGATAATGGCAGATATTTTGGCAAAAGAATTAATTTATCAAACTTTAAATGACCGCCATGGCATAGTCAATCAAGAAAAATTGAACAATTCTAAAGTTGCTATAGCTGGGCTTGGTGGTTTAGGCTCTAATATCGCTGTGGCACTAGCTAGAATAGGTGTAGGTCATTTACATTTAATTGATTTTGACAAAGTAGATATCAGCAATCTCAATAGACAACATTATTTCATCTCACATCTAAATAAATATAAAACGCAAGCTCTAGCCGAGCAGTTACAAATGATAAATCCTTATTTAAATATCGTTACTGATTGTATAAAGGTAACAGAAGATAATATTTTTTCATTGTTTAAAGATGAAGATATCATCTGTGAAGCTTTTGACGCTCCTGAAAATAAGGCGATGTTAGTAAATAAGGTATTAGAACTTTTCCCCAAAAAATATATCATCTCTGGAAGTGGTATGGCGGGTTTTGGTCATAGCAACGAAATTCATACTCGCAAGGTGATGGGTAGATTTTATATCTGTGGTGATGAAAAAACTGCATTATCCAATGAAAATAGTCTAATGGCTCCTAGAGTAGCTATTTGTGCTGGTCATCAAGCAAATTTAATCACTCAATTGATTTTAGAAAATAATTTATAAAGAAGGTATCATATTATGTGGCAATTAGGAAAACATCAATTCAATTCAAGATTTATCTTAGGTTCTGGTAAATATTCTTTAGAATTAATTCAAGCAGCAATCAATGAAGCGAAAGCTGAAATTGTAACTTTAGCACTTCGCCGTGTAAATAATGGCGGTATGGCTAATATTTTAGATTACATTCCTAAAGATATAGCACTGCTTCCTAATACTTCTGGAGCTAGAAATGCTGATGAAGCAATTCGCATAGCTCGTTTATCTAAAGAACTTTGTGGCAGTGACTTAGTAAAAATTGAAATTATGCGCGATAGTAAATATCTTTTACCTGATAATTATGAAACTATCAAAGCTACTGAAGTTTTAGCTAAAGAAGGCTTTACTGTTATGCCTTATATGTATCCAGATTTAAATGTAGCTAGAGATTTAGTAAATGCTGGTGCTAGTTGTGTAATGCCTCTTGGGGCTCCCATCGGCTCTAATAAGGGTTTATGTACAAAAGAATTTATTCAAATTCTCATAGATGAAATCGACTTACCAATTATCGTAGATGCTGGTATAGGTAGACCTTCTCAAGCTTGTGAAGCTATGGAAATGGGTGCTACTGCTATTATGGCTAATACTGCTATAGCAACAGCAGGTGATGTCGTTCGCATGGCAAAAGCTTTTAATTATGCTATTGAAGCAGGACGCCTCGCTTATGAAGCAAAATTAGGTCGTGTAAAAGCACAAGGAGCAAGTGCATCTTCTCCATTGACAGGATTTTTACAAGATTAATTATTAATTTAATTAGTAATAATTGTGAGGTAAGATGAATGAATAAAGATAATCATATTAATGAAAGTATTATTAATGATGAAGTAAGAGCTGAATTAAAAAAAGAACGCATTGACCATATGGCATATTTACCAGATATGGAAGTTATACCTAGCGATATTTTAGATAAGGTTATAGCTGATATGGATAATTATGATTATGATAAATATACAGCTCAAGATGTACAAACTGCACTTAGTCATGACCACATTACACCAGAAGATTTTAGAGCTTTATTATCTCCAGCAGCACTTCCTTTTCTTGAACAGATAGCACAAAAAGCCCAGAAAACTACTAAGAGATTTTTTGGTAATTCTATCTATATGTTCACACCAATATATATTGCCAATTACTGCGAAAATTATTGTATCTATTGTGGTTTTAATTGCCATAATAAAATTAAACGTGCTAAATTGAATTATGATGAAATCGATAAAGAAATGCAGGAAATTGCTAAATCTGGATTGCAAGAAATATTGATTTTAACAGGTGAAAGTCGCAAACAATCCAGTATAGAATATATAGGTGAGGCTTGTAAAATAGCTAAAAAATATTTCCGTGTTATTGGACTTGAAATCTATCCATTGAATACAGATGAATATGCTTATCTACAAAAATGTGGTGCGGATTATGTAACTGTATTCCAAGAAACATATAATAGCGATAAATATGAAACTCTCCATTTAGCTGGACATAAACGTATTTTCCCTTATCGTTTCTATGCTCAAGAAAGAGCAATTCGTGGCGGTATGAGAGGCGTTGGCTTTGCTGCTCTTTTAGGTTTAGATGATTTTAGAAAAGACGCTTTGGCTACAGGTATGCATGCATATTATTTACAACAAAAATATCCACATGCAGAAATAGCATTTTCTTGCCCTCGCCTTCGTCCAATTATCAATAATGATAAAATCAATCCTAAAGATGTACATGAAGCACAGCTTTTACAAGTTGTATGTGCTTATCGTTTATTTATGCCATCTGCTAGTATTACTATATCTACTAGAGAATGTGCTAGAGTTCGTGATAATCTTGTAAATATTGCTACTACAAAAATTTCCGCTGGTGTAAGTACCGCCATCGGTGAACATAGTCAAGAAAGCGAAGATAAAGGTGATGCTCAATTTGAAATTGCCGACACTCGTTCTGTAGACGAAGTATATCATGATTTAATTCATAACGGCTTACAGCCAGTTATGGCAGATTATTTATACGTATAGAATATTTTATGAATTAGACACTAGACAAAACTATATTTCTAAAGTACACTTTAATCAAAGTAAATATTTCTCTTTAAGAAAATTTAGGAGGATTTGATTCGTATGCTAATATTAAAAAAGCTATCTTTGCTAGTACTTTTAATATGTTGTTTATGTTTAGTGCCAACTCCTGCTAAAGCAGCGCCTACAGATACTAGTAATTTGGCAATCAGTACGATTACTGGCTTTTTAAATCCCGAAAATGCTGCTATAAGGGATGATTTACTAGAATTATTGAAGGATTCACAGCATAGACAAGAGTTGATTGATTATATTGAAGCTACTAGACCTGTAATTGAAAAATATAAAGGCTATTTTGATACAGCTTCTAATGTAGCTATATGGTCAGAAGAAAATATACCTATTATCGGTCATTTAATAGGTAATGTAGCTATCAGTGTTACTAATTATTTTTATCAACAAGAATTGCAAGAATTAGCGACTACAGAGGTAGCACAAAAATTTGCTGAGCTTCGTCAATCAGGTATAAATATCGAGATAGATATTTTTCAGAGAGCATTATCTAATTATGTTTTAAATGATGGTATAGATTTATCTTTGATTATGAATTTACAAGAAATTATCAATGAAAGATTAGAAGTTCATAATTTTTTAAAGTCTATAATTGAAAGTTCAGATTTAGAATATAATATCATTGATGATGGTAATATCATTCCTAAATTAGATACTAGAATTAATTTTAATAAATAAAAAAATCCTATCTTTAAGTGATTTCTTAGAGATAGGATTTTTTTTGTTAAATCAATTTTTCAAAACGATATTTTTGGGAAACATCAGGGTATTTTTGGCGGTCAACTTCGCTCATAAACATATCTAAAGGTCTAATATAATCTTTAAAATCACCATATAAAGCTTTATAAACTACGAATTGTTCATGAGTTTCTGTATGTGTAGCTACAGTAATAATCAAATATTTTTTATCTTCACCTTTGAAGTGAACCCATATTTCCCCTGATTTAGGTAAAGCTCTCATTATATTGTGTTCTCCTTTAATTTTTAATTATCAAATGAAATTACTAGCCATATGGCGGAGATGATATAAATCTGCATATAGATTTTCACCAGGACAAGCAGTGGCATTAAAATCACGATGACCAAATACTGTATTTTCATTTGGACTTAAACTATACATTTGGCATAATAAACCAATCAATTTACTTGCAGAAGCAATTTGCATATCTGTAGGCATTTCATCATTAAAATTACCAGATAGACAAATACCAATACTACTATTATTATGTTGATAAGTATGTGCGCCAATATCTTCTAACGGTCTGCCAGTTTCAATTAAACCACTTTTACGAATAAACATATGATAACCTATACCAGACCAACCATTTTGCAGATGAATGCGATGGATATCTGCAGCTGTGATATCGTCGTTTCCGCCAATAGCAGAATGATGAACTATGATATGTGATGTTCTAGGTCTAGTAGATAAAGAAGTAAAATTGAAATAATTTTCAACAATTGGTAAATCAGAAGCATATAATGTATAATCAGCTGCTTTAGCTATATTATTATTAATATTTGCTATAGAATTTAAAAAAGTGGAAATATTTGCTCCTGCAAGTAATGCTCCACCTAATTTTAATCCTTTAATTATAAAATCACGTCTATTCATATAATTTGTCCTTCCCTAAGTAGTGTATCTATAGTATAGCATCTTGAGTTAACTATAAGTCTAGTAGAAAATTTCTCTAATATAATATATTAATTGTATTGAAATGTATTTTCAAGTGTTTTAGAGAATATTTCTCAATTAATTGCAAAAAATAAAACTAAAAAGTATCTTATTTACTACACTTTGAAATTTGTAGTTGCTTATGATACAATAAAAATTAGTTTTTATAAAGCCTTGAAATATAAGGATTTATTTCTAATTTGGACTCATTTATAATTGATTATTTTTATGTTAAATTTTTAGGAGGAATTTTTTAATGGCACACCGTAAGACTAAACAACATACTGTAAATGTTGTAAAAGCTCAATTTTGTGCACCAGAAAACATATCATATTTGGATTTATTTGAAGGATTTAATGAATTATATACTATAAATATAGCTACTAATATAGATTTTTTAGCTAATCTTTTAGAATTATTCACTAAAGTAGAGATTATTTTTGGCAACCTTGCACTTGTACCATCTACTTTAGAAAATACATTTGCTATGCAAAGAAATACTTTGCAAGAATTATATAAAACAGAACATTATACTAATTTTAAAGAAAAATATACTCAAGGTAATTTAAATATATATTTGGCAGATGCGCCATTATATCCTGAAAAATTATTTTGCTTGAAAAATACACAGACAGGAGCAACTAGAGTAATTTTAGGCAGTAATAATCTTGACCAATTACCAGCTAATAGTGATCGCAATCAAGCTTTAGTTTATTTTGATGATGAAAATGCTTTCAATTATTATATGAATATATATAATGATTTTAAACAGAATAATAGTGAAATAGTAAATGAAAATGCATGGGAAATAACATATGAAGATACTCAAATGCTCGAAAATTTACCTATTTTGCATAAAGCTAAACAAGATAGCGAACATATCTATCCAGCAGTTAGCAAGACAACTATCGTAAAAACAGCAGAATATATCTCAGATATCGAGCGTTTAGCGAAAGATTTTGTAGATATTCCTAAGGCAGACCGTAAAGGACAGGCTAAAATCACAAACGATAAGATAGATACTATTAAACGCAAAACATTAGAAAATATTCAAGTTCGCCGTGCTAAATTTGAAAAATTTATGCCACAATTAGTTATTGAACCAGAACGCAATCGTGCTTTTTATAATGAACGTGAATTTAATTTTCGTCCTTATCGTGGCGATGTAAAACGTGATGCTGAAACTTATTTACAATATATGGAAGGATTTAATACAGCTGTACCAGCTAAAAATATTGAACCTTTAAAATTTGAGTATTTTAAATTGATGTCATGGTGCTTTTTATCTCCATTTTTAGCACGTGTGCGTACTACAATTAGAGAAGCTACTGTAACTGATGAAGTATTTACATATCCGATAGTAGCTTTATTATGTGGTCAGTCAAATGCAGGAAAAACAATCTATGCTTCTTTATTAATGAAAATGATGACTGATTCTGCTTTGTATAAAGCTTTTGGTCAAAATAACTTCACGAAAACACGCATTGATTCACTTCTTTGTGATATAAAAGGTTTACCTATATTAATTGATGATATCACTCAAACTCAATTTACTAATAACAGTGGAAATATCATCAAACAAGAAGAACGCATCATTCGCGAAACTAAACCAGAAAATTTAAATTATTATTCAGCTATTTTACTCACAGCTAATAAAGATTTAAATAGCTTAAAAAATGAGCTTACTAAACGTATGGTTGTTTTCCATGTAAACGCTAGCTGGAACAACGAATTTACACGTCAACAAAAAAGTCCATGTTCCGAATTAATTCAAAAAATGAGAAATAATTTCTATAGCGAATATCTAGCAAAAATCATTCCTCATATTAATTTGTATTTAAGTCAAATTAATGATTTAGGCTCTAGTAGCATAGATTTATATAATATAAGCTCTGAAGTAATAATATCTATCTTTAAAGAATGTGGTTTAGATATTCCAATCTATATGAGACCTCTTACTATGAAAGATTATTTTGATAGTAGAGCTGTAAATGAAATCATGATTAAATTCTTCCAAAGACAATATCGTCTAAATCGTGATTTCTTTGAAGTTAACAAGAAAAATAATCAGTTGATCTTTGAAGATAAAAGCTTATCTTCTGTAGGTAAGATGACTCCTATGCGCATTGCTGAATCACTCCCACCTGAATTGGAAGCAGATGTGGTCGGCGATAAAGTGATTATGCGATTGGATAGTGCAACTAAATTCTTTAGCACAGAATTCAAAGAACAAGGTCTTTTAAATAAATTGTTTGGCAGATAAATTAATAACAAATTAATAAAAATAAAAAAGCACACATTTATTTGTGTGCCTTTTTATTATCTTCAGTAGTTATGTTTTCATTTAAATTAATGCCCGTAGTATAACGTTTATCCATCTTATTATAGATGTGAGCATATTTACTAGTTATATTAACATTGCTATGACGTAAAACTTGTTTTACTATTTGTAAATCTTTTGTTTGCAAATAACTGTTGTATAAAAAGTAAAAAACCTTTGAAAAATAAGCGTTTAAAAGCATTATATATTTAATATTTGTTATAATGGTGTCATTTTTGGTGTCAAAAATTTTGTATGACAGCATTAAATTTCTTAATAGATTCTTGTTTACTTCTATTTGTTATATGAAGATAAATTTTTCGAGTAATTATGTCTTCTGTGTGTCCTACTCGTTCACAAATTACTTCTAGTGAAACACCAGCTTCAGCTAGTAATGATATGTGCGTATGACGAAACATATGAGGATATACATGTGGTAAAGCACCATTTGACTTAGCATGTATTTTATTTAACCAACTTCTATAGTTAAAACCATTAATAGGCAATCCAGTTCCAGAACGGGCAACAAAAATAAACTCTTTATCTTTTACCCATTTATCTATGTTACACATTTTAAATTCTAAATATTTTTTACGATATTTTTTTAGTTCGATGATTAGCTTATCTGGTAAAATAATATCTCTTATGCTGCTTTGTGTTTTTGGAGGTTGAAGCGTAAAACTATTACTGCCAATTCTAGCCCAAGTATGTCTTATATGAGCAATTTTATTTTCAAAATCAATATCTTCCCACTGAAGAGCTTGAGCTTCACCAATCCTTACTCCAGTAAGAGCAATAAATAAAGTTAACTGATAGGCAATAAAAGAAAAGTAATCTTGTTTTGCCAAATCTAAAAATTTTACAAGTTCATCTTTTTCTAAAAATAATTTAGAGTTATTTTCTTTTATCATAAAACCATTTCGTTTTTTCGGTTTTGGTACTTGTATTTTCATTGCTGGATTAAATAATAATATATTTTCAATATCTACTGCATATTGCAAAATCATTTTTAGATAGTTAAAATCTGTTACAACTGTTTTTCTTCTAATTGTTCTTTCATTTAAATAGTAGTCAATAAATTTTTGGATTAAAACAGGAGTAACATTTTTTAGTTTTAAATCTTTACCAAAGAAATTGATTATTCTTCTTAATGTTGTTGTTTCTAAACTATATATAGAAGATTGTCTAATAAAGTTTTGATGATGGGGAAACCAACATTTATATATAAAATCATACAATGTTATATAGCTATTTTTTTCTAATATATTTTTCTGTAAATTGGTTTCAGCTTTAGCAGCAGCTAGTTTAGCTTCTCTTTGCGTTTTAAAGCCACTTTTAGTAAATCGTTTACGTTTACCAAATTCGTCCTTACCTTCTATAACATATCGGTAGTTTTTTCCATGTTGTTCAATTCGTGCCATTGTAATTTTCCTTTCTTAAATATAAAGAAAGAAATTTTATAATTGTTATTATAATAATCATATTGGATAATCAATATAATAGTCAAGCATAAAATTTTCTTTACTTTTTATTAAATTTATTATATAATATCTACTGTAATAAAACAAAAGGACTTGTTTTTTACTATACTAAATTTAGTATAGTAAAAAACAAGTCCTTTTTTTGATATTTTTTAACAAAGGAGTGATAAAAATAAATACAATAGATGCACATATTGATAAATTAGAAAAAGAATTACTATCTATATCTAATAATCTTAATAGATGTTATGAGTTGATACGTTTTATCAAAATTTATTGTAGAGATAAAAATGAACAGTATGAATATCAACGAGAAAAAGATTATGAGAAAATGTACACAGTAAAAGATATAGCAGATAAATTAAAAGTAGATGAACGAACAGTATATCGAATTATTGAACGAAAAGAAATTGAATTTTACAGAATAGCATCAGGTATCCGTATTTCAAACGATGCGTATAAAAAATATCTTAATAAAGCGAAACAAGAAAGGATTGATAATTACTATGGTAGGTAAATTGGTTAAAATAACTAAAATTGAAGCAATAAAATTATGGGCATTAAGATATAAGATCCTCATAAAGAATAAAAAAACTGGAGAAGAACTTTATTGTGTCATGGATAACAATGGCATATTGTTAGATGAATATTGTAATGAAATTTATGATATATATAACTTTACAGATCATAATAGCTATTTTTATATTGTAGAAGCACCAAACAATAACATATAAAATCACTTATTTAAGATACTTGTTTTATTACTAGATAAGTCACACCTGTATATATGATTATTTATTAATTTATGGTAATAATGTTTGTAGATTAACAAATAAAAGGCAGGTGTGACTTATTGACTTTACCTTATAATAGAAAATTTAACGTAGGAAGACAATCTGAACAATTATATAATGAAGAACTTCATAAGATATATGAATCTATTAGACATTTATTAGATATACCTGATAATAAACATGCTACACCTGAAGCTAAATTACATGGCTCATTATGGCTTGATTTAGAGAAGAACGAGCTTAAATATTATGATAAGCCTAGCGATGAATGGCGAATTATTTTTAAGAGCAAGTTTCAAATAGTAGACCAAATTACAAACGTATTACCGCCAGATAATCCTGTTATTGGACAATTATGGCTATATAACGACGTATTGATGTATTTTGATGGCGCTCAATGGAAACCTGTTAAAGCCTTAGAGCAAGACGGTAGTCAGTTCAATATATCTATATTTGAAAACTTTATTTTAGCTAGTCCTGTTTGGACTATAGGTAATACTGTAGTTCCTGATGAAGATTTAGAAGCATATAAAGAAGCTAGAAAGAAATATCTACAGGCTAAATTAGATTATGCTAACAATAACAAGTATATAGAAACAGATAAATGGAAAGTTGGCGATCCGATAGAAGTAGGAGATAGCTTAATAGATTTTCCTGAAATAGAAGGAACAAGCCAAATCCTTATTCCTAATCTAAATGTAGATAGAATGTTTTTAGATGAAGAGATAGATTTTAATTACACTGAAATCTCTAAAGTATGTATTGAATATCCTAAATCTGTTTTAGCTGATAAACGACCTACTGTTATTCATGTAAATCCTGGTAAATTAACTAAGATAGATAAAAAACTAATAATGGTAGACAGAGAAAATCCGAAAATCAATGTTAGCGCTCATGATACAGAATATTATGGTTTTCATGGCGACAGCATATATGGAGATTTATTGTTGCCAGAAGAAACTCAAGATGATGGCGGCTATATTACAATGAATGACGGAATATATTTAAGTTATGCACAGGCTCAAAATTATGATTATGTTTTAGCCGTTCATTATGAGTTTAGCTGGTACAAATCTACAGGTTCTTTAAAAGTAGTAAATAATAATGATTCAGCAACTTCTTTTTATGTTCAAGATTATGCAGGTCCTATTACAGTATTTACTGATGGATATAATTTAGAAGAAACAAGCTTTACTGAAGATAATTTATCTAAAGTTGTGACTATAGAAGAAGATGTTACAAAGATAGAAGATATATCTATGATACATACTGTACGTAGAGAATATGGTTTTGTTAGAAAAATTGATGTACAAAATAGAGCAATAATAAAAACATTAAGACCTTTTACTAAACCATTAATTTATTTAAATGGAGAAGCATTACATCCTCAACTTCAAGATATAGAAGTTGATGGTAATTTTATATACGTTAAAAATGGAACTTTAAATATGACTTGGGCTGTAGTAGAACTATATGATTCTGTTCATAGATATGATATGAACTTAGATACTGGGTATGTACGAGCTACAGATGAAACGGGTCAAGTTGTAATTAATTATGATATTACTGCTATAGATGAAGAAGACGACATGATTCTTTACATTGATGGTCTTTTAATAAAAAAAGAAGATATGGTCCGTAATCATGAGAGTGGAACGATATCTGTTAATGGATTATCTATTGGACAAGATTATGTTCTATTAAGAGATAAGTATCATTATTTTTATGATGAAGAAAAATTAAGACCTGCTCTTCCTGTAGGTCATTTAAGTGAATCACTAGTATATGTAAACGGTAATCTGATAAATAACGATACAGCCATAGCGACAGTATTAAGTAGAGAGCAAATGAAAGCGCAGGCTGTTCATGGAGAAATTAAGTTCTTCTTAAAAAATGATTTAGATAGAACGGATGGTGAATTTGCTTATTATGATGATCCAAGTGATTCATGGATTACTATGTCTAAAGAAAAATCTAATGAAGTTAAATCTTTCTGTTATTCTTATGAAAACACATTACGTTCTATTAAATTTAATATCTCTATAGATAAAACTGATGAAATATATATATATGCTTTTAATTACGCTAATGCTATAGATGAAACTCTTGTTATTAGAAACATTCCTTCTATATATGACGACCCTAATTCCTTACCTTATGTAGAGAATCAAAAAGTTTTTAATATAAAAGAATCATATATTCCTAATATTGGTTCTTTATCTGTCTGGGTAAATGGAGTACGACAATATGACGTTGTAGAATTTAAAGATGGTTCTGGGTTTGAATTACCTGAATCTGTTACAGGCGTAGTAACTTATGTAATTGAAAATCCTGAAGACGGAGCAACAACAGTAACACAAAGAGAAATTTTAACAGAGGAAAATATAGTTCCTAATACTGTTAATGTATATAGAACTAAAAATTCTTTATATCCTGGCAGAGTATTATTTTATGTAGATGGAATTAGACAACCACAATCAGCTTTTACTATATTAGATAATTATACTATCTTAGTTAACGATAAAGATGATATGTTAATAGGGAACGTTAATAATTATCCTAATGAAACTATTATGAGAGATGACGGAGATATAGTAACGGTACATCATAGTAGAGGAACTAAAATCTTAGTTGAAGTTAAACAAGATTTTCAACGAAAGGAAAACTTCATTAAACTTAATCCTGATACAGTATCAGATATATCCATATCAGAATACGATTTACCGATAGAAATATTAGAAGCTGCTGATGAGGTTATGATATTTATAGATGGTCTATTTATGGGTCTTAGAAAAAGTTTCGGCTATGAATTAGATAGATATCGTGGCGTTATTAGTTTAGGTGTAAGAAGAGATAGTAATGATGAAACACAAGACAAAACAGAAACTACTAATATGGACGTTATCCAAAGAATAGTAGACGACCCATTATATACATTCTTAGAAAGCCATCCTGATAAAAAATTAGAATATGAAAACAAAAACGGTAAACCATATGAAAAGAAAACTAGAACAGTATTATTTGATTGGAGGTAGTATAAATTGAGTGATTTAACTAAAATAGGTCCTCCCTTACTAGAAATGGATGACATTGCTGAATATCTTAATATAGGTAAGGGATTTATAACTGATAAAGATAAAGCTACAGACGTTAAACAAGTTGGCGGTATAGATGCAGATTTAATTGCTGTAGCTGCTAGTAAAGACGATAGAACAACTGTAAGAAATGCTTTAAATTTAAATGGACATCCTGATACATATTTTCTTTCTGCTGAATCTGGAGCAGATATAATAGAAGAAAACAAAAGAGAAGTAGCTACATATAATGCGGAAATACAAGAATTAAGAGATGAAATTTATCAATTACGCGAAGAATTAGCTAAATCTGGTATTGTAACTAAATATAAACCATATGCGGGATTTTACGATTCATTCCGTTCTGCATATCCTGAACATGAATATGAACCAATAGCAACTGCAATAGAAAATAGCTCTAGTCAATATGAAATTATTGTACAAGATGAATTATATGATGAATTTGTAGTAGGAAATAAAATCATGCTTGAAGATACTACGGATGGGAAAACGGCATTAGTAACTATTGATAATAAACTACCTGATTTAAGAACTATACATTTTACTCCTGCAACAGGATTTTCTATTAAAAAAGATAAATGTATCATATATAAAAGTAAAGGCAATATTATTAACGGTACATTTACTTTTGGTGAAATAGTAGATGAACATCCTGGGGATAGAGAGTTTTATTCTTGCTTAGATGACGATACTTTTAGATGTCGTAAAAAGATTACATCTCCACATACAGGCTTTGGATATACATTTAGAATACCAGCAGCTAGACAGAAAAACTATTTATCTAAATTAGATATTCAAGTAAAGAAATATGGCGAACCGGGTAACTTAATGTGTTATATTATAGATGAGCGTAATATTCAAAACTGGAAAAATCCTCAAAAAGCTGAAGATGATGGTATTATAATTGCTAAATCTCAACCACTTGAAGTTGATATGCGTTTAGGTGAGCATATAGCCAATTTTAATTTTTATGATGGTATGAATTATCCTTTATTAGAAGAAGTAGATACTACCGATCATAAAGTTAGATATTGTTTTATTATAGAAGCTTTAGATGCTGATGAAAATAACTATTATGAATTAGTATTTCTTCAGCATAAAAGAGAAGATGATACATTTGGAGATTTGCAGTTAAATAATATTACATATAATTATACTCAAAAAGAGGACGTATCTAGTGAAGATGCTTTATCTACAGACGATATTATTAATGCTACTGATATATATTATGGTATTACTTTATTAGAAGCACTTCAAAAAACTTTTGTACCGTATACAGATGGAGTTTATACTGCTAAATTTGAGCTTCATGAACCTATTCGTATATCCTATGCTAGATTAACTATGCGTATAGCTAGAGAAGGGCTATTTAAAGTAAGTACTGACGGCACTACATATACTCGTAATGATAACTGTATAGCTGATAATGGAGTTATTGTTGTAGAAGGAGAAACCAATGATGATGTTAGAGGTTTTAGTCGTCGTAACGGAGGCAATATAGTTATAGGAACAGATATTAGAAAATTAATAGCCGTTGATGATGAAAGGCTTACTATTGAAAAAGGTATATATGCAAAACCTGAAGCTATTGTCTATCCAATCGGATATACAGCTTATTTAACAGCTAATTTAAAAACCTGGGATGCTGAACAATGTAAATATGTTTATACAGAACCAGAACGTTTTGAATTAGAATTAAGCACAATAATGCCTGATAAATATAAAAAAGATGAAAGTATTTCAGATAGGTTAGTGTTTGAATGTAGTTTAGACGATTCAACTACCTTTAAAGTTAAAAATGTTTATAATAACTTTGAATTACAGATTTGTTGGGATTATAGTGCAAACGCTGTATCTCAAAGAATAGCAGGTCGTATTTATGATTTAGTAGTTAGTCTTGACAGATTGCCTTAATAAACTGATAATATAATAGAAGAAAAAACTTAAGAACGGTTAAAAACAACCGTTCTTTTTTCTAAATATTATAAATAGTATAAAGAAGGTGAGTTAATGTTAAAAACCTCAGAAGATTTAAATACTGCTATTGAATTTGTTACGACGGAAAATGTTACATATCCATCTTTAATAGAGGATAGATTATCATCTGTACAATTTAATAATTCTATGCAAAATATAGAAAGTCAACTAAATGAGTTATATGAAAAGACTAGATTATTAGAAGATATTCGTGATTACTGTAAACAATACATACTATCCATTATCCAAATGAAAGAACAAGATTTTAAAGAAAAGTTGAAGATAATCGAAGATGTTGCAGACCAGTTTAGAGATAAAGATAGCATCTCTTATACTGTACCTTTTCAATATTGTTCTGATATAATTACAGATAGAGATGGTACGATGATTAATAAAATGAATATTATAAATGGTTCTTTGGGACAATCGTATACTTTAATAGATACTGCTAAAATATCTAATATATCATACACTACTAATGCTCAATGTTATAACAACAACTATAATGATATTTTAAATGGATTATCAGGACGCTCGTATTACATATTAGACAATCCTATTTATGGCGGTGTTGTTGAAAACTGTACTGTTATGTTTGATAAAAATTATGACTGTAACTTATTTAATATAGAAGTCTCTAATACACAAATAGAGAATATAAAACTTATCACTGATAAAGATACTGAAATTCCTATTAATGAAAATGATACTACTGTTATTAATACAATTAAAGGATTAAAGTTCGATTTAGTAAGTAAGGATTATCAAATTAAGAATATTGAAGAAGCAAATAATACAACAGACTCATCTGCAAAGCTTTCATCCAATAATTATAAAAGAGATAATTTAGATACTGTAACTAAGAATATGGTTATTCAGGCAGAATCAATAGATAAATCTGACAATGTATCAGAATATTCAAACGAATATTATAAATGGAAGAAAGATTTTAATAACGTAACGAATAAAAATATATTAGTTAACCAAGTAAAAGAAAGAGAAATGTCATGAGTATTTCATATAAATATACAGGTAGATTAGAAAATGTAAATAATGAACAAATTTGTTCTATAGATAATAAAGGTCTTATAACTAATTATGGTGAAAAAGGTTTTAAATATATCCCTAATGATAATTTAGATGAAGAACCTATAGATGCCACAGGTGTATACAATATTAGCGATATAAAGCAATTAATACATAGACCTACAACTTATAATTTTACAGAAGATATTTCTAATAATGAAAGTATTATTATGCCGACTAAAGTTGTCTATTATTTTGGTATTGACAATGTACAGGTAGCTAAAGTTAAATATGATAAAATAAGTGCATACATATCGCCTACTATTGAAATTGATAGTAGTAGTTATATCCAATTATCTGTGAAGTCTAATAAAGATATATCTAACATAGAGTTTTCTATTATAGAAAAAGAATCTGAGCATCCTATTGTACCTATAGAAGTTAGCAAAGTAAATGAGAAACTATTTTGGAATTTAGATACTAGATTTACTATTAACCGAAAAGAAACGCAGCTCATTAGAGAAAACAATATAGAAACTTCTTTATCTTTATCAGACATAGCAGAAAGTAATTTTAATTCTAATATATATACTATAGAATATACTCCGACACAACAATCTTATCTGTATTATCCTGAAACAAGTTCTATTAAAATAAAAGCAATACAAAGGTGTTTATTTGATGATAGCGTTCCAGCTGTTATAAGCAATATAACTATTTTAAAATATGGAGGAGATAAGATATGGAATATGTAAGATTAAAAGATATTAAAGAAGCTTATATAGATAAGTTAATATCTCAAGATAAACTTAATAAAGCGATACATATATATAATGAAGAAAATAATCTACCTATCTTTAATAATCTTAGTGTGCATCCAGAGACAGAGCCTAATAAAGAGATAATAAATGAAGCTATAGAAGATATATCAATAGATATTTTAGGTTTGAATAAAGAAATTTCTGCAACAGGCAATCAATATAACGATTTAATGAATGAAGTAACGCATAGATTAGAAGTCATAGAAGAATTGTTACAGGCAGAAGAAAACCGTATTAAAGATATGAATATTATTTGCGGTAACTATGATGAATTTGTTACAGTTAAAGCATTAAATTATAAATATTTTACTGGTATGTTTGGTTATGATAGTAATTATGTTTTCTTTGCTTATCCTAATACAGCTAAAGTTTCTAGTGAAGATATTTTAATATTAGATATATCAGGTAACGGTTATGAAGGAAACAAATACGTTTATCAAAACGATGAATTTTTACAAGATAGTCTAGACACATCTAATAGAAACTATCTAATAGATGAACATATATCAACTTATTATGAGTATTCACGTTTAACGTCTGATACTGAACTAAAAAAATATCCTCAAGAAATTAATTTTGATGATATTGAAGCTCAATGTACTATTACGTGTGTTAGTCAAAAACCATTTGGGACAATGAAAGTTTCTAGCGATTTTGATAATTTAGTTGTTCAAGATATCTTATATTCTACTGACGATGGTAATACTTACATATCTTGCTTAGATAACCCTATCAGTATTAATAATTTATTTGGTATATATAATGATAGTAATTATATATATGGTTCTGGAATAATATGCTTTCCTTCTACTAACTATCTTAAAATAGTATTGTCATCTACTAAAGCTTCTGAAGTTGATAAAATAGCATTTACTTCATTAGATACTGTAGACGCAACTAATCCTATTGAAACTATTATTTTATTAAACGAAGTAAAACGTCATGTTATTAGAATAAATGATTTAAGTATTTTATCTGGAACGTATAGAACAGGTACAAAAATGCAATCAAAAGAACTCATTAGCGAGCCTATTGAAAGTATTGCTATCTTTGCAAGTGAATACGTGCCGTCTCATTTTCCTAATAATCAAGACTATATTCAATATATTCTTACCATTAACGGTGTAGATTACAATATAGTTCCTATTAATTCTAATAAAGAAGGTATTAAAGTTATTCGTTCTTCTAAATTAATGTCTTTAGATACTTATGCTGAACATATTAGTGAAAGTATTAAATCGGCATCATTATCTATTATCATTAATACTCCTAATAGTTATACAACACCTTACGTATCAAACGTAAAAATATGTTATGGTAAGGCGGTATCTAAAGTATGAACCAATATACAGATGAAATTGAAAAAATAAATTACTATAAGCAACGCATTATTAAAAACTTATCTCAAAATGGAATATTCCCCGATAATCTAATAGTAGAAGAACGATTAAAAGATATAGACACTGCTTTAGCTATATTACAATATATTCCCTATTCTGAAAGTGAAATGTTCGATACAGATAAATTTAATGAAGATTTTCAACGCATATATGATGATTTGTTGATATTATATAAGTTAGCATATCAAATTTGTATTAAGGATTTTGAACAGGTGAAAACATATGCTGAAACCCATTTATTGCAATTAGAAGATTTGGCAAGAAAATATGAATATAAAACTAAGTTTGAAATAGATTCTACTTATTTAGGTAATACAATATTTTTTCAAGCTAATGGTTTTGATATAAGACAAGAGAACGGTATTGCTGTTATAGAATTAGGAAAGATAGAAGTCAATAACGCATCTAAATTAGCGTGCATGTTTCAAGCTAATAATATAGAGGATAATCAAGTCGTATTTAGCTTTGACGGAAATAACTGTTCTCCATACAGCTATAATAAAGATTTCTTTACTGTTAATGGAGACATTAAAATGCAAAGTTATAGTTATAATTTACCAGATGATTTAGTTAATAATACTGAATTTGAAATGGCTATAGATAATTTTATACCTAATGCAAACAACAGATATGTTATATATGGCGGAAATAATATGATATATTCAACATTAGGTTCATTTAGAACATTTTATGAAAAACAAAAAGACACGCCTATTAGTTTAACAGGTGGAGGTAAAATAATTTTCTATGTAATAAATGGCTCTTTTATTAGCTTTAATTTTTCTAAACAACCTGTTAAGACTAATTTTAATGGAACTAAAATAGACCATTTAAATAATCATCATAAAATAGTTATAGAGTATTACGGAGATTTTACATTTGATTACGTTACAGATGGTAAAGTATATGCTGTTAGAGAAATTGGCATTATGAAAGATAATAAGTTGTATTATCCCAACAATGATACGATATCTGATTTCTTAATAGAAGAATATACTGAAGGTAATAAAACTACTTATGATGATGTTACAGTAACTATAAGTGATTTATATCAAGATACGCCGCTAAAAATAGGTATGATAGCTATTAAAGAGTTAGTTACTTTAGATGGCATATTAGATGGGATTGATTAGCAATGAGTATGATATTATATAATATACGGTATCGTGGTCCGTTTGAATACGATAAATTTATTTTAAACACATTACAGTTATGTAATGAAACTAAACGCTTAGAGAAAAACTTGAAAGATACTAGCTTAACAGAACTAAATACAAATAAAGAAGAATTATATAGTATACTGGATGAATTAGTTAAAGAAGATAGTTTACTGCAAAAACTAATCTATTGTAGGGAGAAGTTCAAATGATACAAAAGATGAGTTCCAAAGACATAATGGATTTATTAGAAGAAAGCCAAAACTCTATTAAAGATATAGAATTAAACGTTAACGATATGAAATCTGAATTAGAAAAGAGACTATCAATAATTAAGAACGTACAGGAATATACACAAGAAAGTATTATAGATATTAAAGAGCTATTGTCTGATGGTCTTAACGATAGCGTAGAAAATATTATATTGTTATCACAGCAAGAAAATGCTGAAGGTCTTTATGATAAATACGGCTCTATTATTCATCCAGCTTTTATCAAAACACCTACAAACGTTTTTAACTTTGGTACTATAACAGGAAAGATATTTAAAAACAACGCTAATGTAAAGATGAACGACACTATTAAAGAAGAATACACTAATATGTTAATGGATGATTCTATCACTGGTAAAAGTGTTACATTTGAAGAATTTGACGAACCCAACATTACTATAGAGATAGAAATTAATCCTAGTGATTTATTGGGCGCTACAGATTTCAACATAATAGAGCTATTACCTTATATCCCTGGTAGTTTTGATATAACAGGTATTAAGATATTTACAATGCAAGATTATCAAACAAATAATCCGGATGTAGCTTCGTTAACTATAGTAAATACTATAGAAGAAGTTGGAGCAAGCAGAATAATGATAGATAAAACAAGAGAACTTTGGAAATTTATATTAGATGTACATATTAACTTTCAAAATTCTAATGGAAAATATCCTTTTGGCTTAAAGCATCTTTATTTCTTAAAAGGAGATTATAATACAGAATCTAATATAATCTTTAAAGTAATTAAAGATAAATATATAGATTGGATTAGTGAAGATATTATTATTCATGACCAAAATGGACGATATGAAACTACTTGCAGTGAACAAAATATTAAACTCTATGCTGAATATAATAATGGTGTATTCTCTTTTGAAATCGCTACATCTAAAGGATTAACTCAAAATCCTATTCCTAGAAATATAAAAGAATTTTGGGTATCTATGCCTATTATTAGAAGTATTAATAGTATAAAATTTAAAGAGATATCTACACGGGGATAATTTATTAAAAAGTCTTTATTTTCTAATTATTTAATGGTATAATTTTATTTGTACTTAGAAAATAGTTTGTCTTTTTAGGGAGAAGATAGCATGAATTATGTAGATTTTTTCTATTCTCAATGTGTGGGAATATATCCTAATGATGAAACTAAGGTTAGGATAACAGAAGATACTGTAGATTATCTTAAAGATAATAAATTTTCTTCTGATAAAATAATAGAAGTTCTTAAACTTTCTAAGTGTCAAGACTGCTTATATCCAGATAATCTTCCTGATGAATTATGGAACGATAGCTTAATAAGACGAAATCGATTTTATTATCATAAACGATTGCAACTTATTTCTAAAGCTCCTGCTCTTGATATTTTAACAGGGAAGATAATAACATATCCATTCTATAAAGAAATAATCATTAACTTTACTATAAAAGACTTAATAGATTATTTCTATACCGCTATGGATATCAGTAAAGAATTGATAGATATAAAAAAAGATAGCGGTTCATTTAATTATTTATTCAAGAAATATTCTGCTATAAAAGATATTGAAACTTTAGATTTAATATTGGTAATGATAGATATTACAAAACAAAATCATAGAGTTACTAATATTATCAACATAGAAGAATATAATAGTGAAGCTATTAATACTTTACGTTCTTGGCAAAAAGAAGCAAGAATAGCTGATGCTAATAAGATAATATGGAGAAGTTCAAGATGGTTGGAAGATTAATAGAGTTTGGCGGTTCAAAAAATAATTATTTTAGAAGAAACATCTATTATAAATTAGACTCTAACTATAATGAACAAGTACAATCTTTTAAGCAAGAATATAATAATACTGATATATATAATACAGTATATTCATATGATAGTACGAATATAGAAGAGAGTAATTTATTAGGACCATTTTATTTAGATTACGATAGCGAAGATATAGATACTAACTTTTTTGTTGTACGTAGAGAAGTCTATCAAACAATTAAGTATTTAGAAAGAGTCTGGGATATACCTAATAATATGATATGTTTATATTTTAGTGGGGCAAAAGGCTTTCATGTAGTTGTACCTCATGAAATAATCAGTATAGCTCCAGATAAAGATTTAAATATAAAATATAAAAAGATAGCTCAATTAGTCGTTAAAGAATGTAATCTAACTCATCTTGACATATCAATCTATGATAAAAGACGCTTGTTCAGAATTCCGAACTCTATTAATAGTAAGACTGGACTATTTAAAATACCATTATCTTTAGATATGTTGATGAAGAATGATTTTAATAATATTAAACAGATGGCTACGCAACCTAATAACATTCAATACGATGCACCTATTAAGATAGCGAAAGCTTGTAAATATTATAATATGCTATTTACTAAGTCTAGCAAACAATCTTATGTTTATAAGAAGGATAAAGTATTAAATGGCAATGTTCAAACTTACAGTAAGAGACTTTTACCTTGTATTCAATATATTTTAGAAAGTAGTGTTAGGCAAGGGAAAAGAAATAGCACTACTGTTGTGCTGGCGTCAAGTTTATTACAGTTAGGTAAATCATTAAAAGAAGTCTTTTCTATATTAGAAGAATGGAACAAATATAACGAACCGCCATTATCAGATGCAGAGTTAGGAGCAACAATAGTCAGTGCTAATAAACTAAATAAACATGATAAATACTATGGCTGCACTGCTATTAGAAATCTAAACCTATGTCTAGGTAAAGAATGTCCTCTCTATAATAAGAACTAGCATATTATTTTAGCAGAAGGAAGATTTTATAGTATGAGTGAGAATAAAGAAAGATTTAATATTGATGATTATTTACAAGAAGAAAATCGAAAATATACTGTTTCTGCGGAAGATTTTTTTGCAACATCTTTAGCACAGTATGATAACTTTGATAATAAAGCGTGGAGCAAAGGTGAAGGCTATACATGCCCTAACTTTCCAATGTTTAACGATAAAATGGAAGGATTAGAAGCTGGATTGTATTTATTTGCCGGAGAGTCTAATACTGGCAAAACCTGTTTGTTGACTAACTTATTATGGGACTATTGTATGAACGAAACTAATAAATTATTTGGAGTTTATTTTTCTTTAGATGATTCTATAGAAGAAGTTATTCCACGTATAATTTCTATGAATAAACTTATTCCTATTAGTGTTAGTTCAAAACCTTATCGTTATCAAAAAAGAATAGATGCTGGAGAAGAAAATACCAGCATCTATCAAGAATGGCTACAGAAAAGAATTGAAGGATTAGAACTTTTACGTAGCGTTAATAATAAGTTTAAAATAGAAGATGGTACTAAAATTACTTGTGCTGAACAATTATTAGATTACTGTCAAAAACTTCAAGATTATATAAAAGGATTAGATGAAGAAGCTAATATAATAATAGGAATTGATTCTTTATCAGATTTAACTTTCCCTAGTCAAAACTTTCGTTCTGGTGATGATAAATCTTTAAATGATTATATAGCTAAACAAGTAAAGAAATGGGCTGTAGAGATTTTAAAAGTTCCTATCTTTGGTTCTGTTCATTTAAGAAAAGTGGACCAAAGAAGAAGACCTAACATTGCAGACGTTAAAGAATCCGGTAGATATGTATATGAAGCTTCTGCTGTATTTGTAGTTCACAATGATGTAAGCAGAAATGGTCAGTGTGCTTCTATTTATTATACTGAACCGGATAGTTCAGAAATGCTACCTATTATAGAAATACAGTGGGCTAAGAATAAGAAATCTTCTTTTAAAGGAAGAACATATTGTCATTTTGTACCTAACTTTTCTAAAGTTATTGAGTGTACTCAAGAAGAAACTGATAGATTTAATAATTTAATCTATTCAAGTAAATAATTAATAGAGGAGATATCGTAGTGAAAGATAATCATTTTGTATGTGCTGATAATGTTAATGTGCTTGGAGCTACTTATTCTATTAAATTAATAAACGGGGATGAACGTGAATCTCTTGGAGAAAATGGTGGTATATGTGAATGTTTTTCTAAAGAACTTATTTTAAATAATAAGTTCGATGGAGATCCAAGATGTGTTGCTAACTTCAACGACTTAAAAAAGAAAGTTTTACGACATGAAATTGTTCATGCTTATTGTTTTGAATCTGGCGTCGATTCTAATGAAGAAATCGATTCTGAATTAGTAACGGATTGGATTGCTCATCAATCTCCTAAGATGTTTATAAGTTTCTTAGAAGCTGGAGCATTAAGTAAAGATACATTAAGAAAGATATCTGACTTATTAGTTGAAAGATATGATGATGATTATAATTTAAAGAGAAGCAATATTATTAAAAAGGGAGATATATGCTAAAATGAAAAACTACATTAGTGTCAAACAAGTAAAAGCAGAGCCGTGTGCAGCATGGGAAGATTGTAAAGGACATAAGATTGGAGATGCTGGATATAAAATTTATTATCCAGATGGATATGTTTCTTGGTGCCCTAAAGATGTTTTCAAAAAACAATATCTTCAATTAGAAGAAGAAAATAAGATTACTCAAAATGACGTAGATAGTTTTATTGAAAAAGTTGAAACAACAAAAATGGGAAATAAAACTACTGTAGTGCAAGCTACCTTTAAAAACGGTTTTAGCATGGTTTCTGGTTCTTCTTGTGTAGATCCTCAAAATTTTAATATGGAAATTGGTAAACAGTGCTGCATGGAACGAATCAAAGATCATGTTTGGGAATTTTTAGGTTTTCTATTACAATCAGCAAAAAACGGATTCAGTGGCAATGGTGATAACAAATGAAAATTATATTTGAAGGTGCAGAAGAGGAAATTTTTAATATAATAAAGTCCTTAAATTCGCACAACAACAATAACAATAAAAAGAATATGTTAAATACAAATGTTGATGATTGGGATCATATAAGAAGAATTAGAATTCCTATATATGATGGGTTAGCAACATGCGATCCGTATAGTGGAAGTATACTTAATACTCCTATATATTCTTCTTCTAATAGCTTATTTTAAATAAATATAAGAGGGATAAAGATAATATATAATGGATTAAAACAATAAGGATGGATAGATTATGGAAATAGAGAAGATGTTTGCAGCATTTGTGCAGGAAAGTACTCAAAACAAAATAAAATATCCATTATCGAAGCGAAAGCTGCTTTACGTGGTAAACTTAATGCTACAAAAGTCTTTAGAGTTCCAGAGACAAGAGAACGAGTTGTTATATCTAATAAATGTCTCGAACAAATCGTTAAAAAACTTAAAGAATAATAATGAAAAAATAACTTTATTAGAATTATATCTTATAAAAAAATGGTTATATTACGTATTATATAATATAAAAGAATTCATGTATGTTAGAAAAGAACAAGAACGTAATAGGGAAATGGAAAAAATGGCATTATTATCAAAAGATTTTGTTGATTTTATTGGTAGCCGTGATTTTTATCGTACTATAGACGATTTTAGGAATACTTATACTTATTTCTTAGAAAAACCAGATAAAGTCGCTATTACTAGTAGTTATTATCCATCAGAATTAGAAATGTGGAAGTGGAGGAAATAATAACATATATGAAACAAAAAATTCCTCAAGACGTTTTAGGATATCAAATACGATGTCCTAATTATATAAAGTGTCCTTTATGCTATGGATGCAGAAATTATAATCCTAGTTATTTAAAGTGTGCTAAATGTAATCAAAACAGAAAGAAAAACATTTGTGATACTAATAAGCATAAAGAAAATTTAATAGCCAAAATGATAACAAGAGAAACTATTAATCTATAAGGTTGGTGAAGATATGTGGCTTTAACAAAAGAACAGATGCAAGCTATTTTAGATAGTAAAAATGGATGTTATATTAATGCTATTTCTATAGAAAGCTTATATGATTTTATTGTTGATTGTTATCTGCAATATGGTAGTATGAGTAAATTAAAAGAAGCAAATAACGTAATAGAAGTAGTAGAACAGATGCTGGAAAAGAAAAAACAAATTAGCGAAAATAATGTACAAAGTTTTGTAGTTGTTATATTTGCAGCTGGTTTACTTCATAATATGTTTTATGATGGTAGCATTACTTCTTTATTTCTAGCTAGAGAAAAGTTAGAACCTCTAGCTAGAAAGTATAATATTCCTAATAATTATATAGAAGCATTATTTCAAACTATAGAAGCTCAATTAGGTGAAGATACTCCAGTACCTCAATGTAAACCTATTCCTAATTCTCCAACAGAATTATTCGCATGGGCTTGTTGGTTTGTTAAAGAATATAAAATGTCATTGTCGTCATTATGATTAAACTTACAGAGAAACAACTATTCGACTTTATAAAATGTCCTATATTATATGATTCTATTCATAATAAACAGCTTTTTATTCAAGATGCTATTAGTTTGACTAAGCTAATCGAGAAAGTAAGTTCTTTTTTCTATATGAATCTATTAAACTCTAAAGTCGTATCTATAGATACATTAAAGAGAAAATGGGATAGAGTTTGTGAAAGTAATAATATACATTCTCAGAAATGTTTAGAAGGATTAGATTTAATTAATAGGCTATATAAATGGGCAAAATATGAAGAATTAATAATACTAGATTTAAATGTTCCATACACTTTTACTTTAAAATATGAAGATGATGTAAACATTTCTTTTAAAGGCGAGATATCTAACATAGCATTAGGGAAGGATAAAAAACCCTATTTATTAATTACAGATTTCTCTAATAAGTATCCTACCCAACCTTTATTAGATATGAAACTTAAATATACTTTAGATAGTTATGCTTTTAAAAAGCTATACAATAAAGATATAGGTGTTAAACTTCATCACGTAAAGAGTGATAGAGATTACTTTACATTTAGAATAGAAGATGATTTTAATAGGCTTGTTCGTGTTATTAGAAATGTAGCATTAAGCATAGACAATAGACTATTCTATCCTAGAGAAAGTGTTATGTGCTCTAGTTGCGAATTTCTTAACTTTTGTAAAGTATGGAACGGATAATAGTAATAATTAGATAAAGGTGGTGTTTTTATATGCCTTTAATGATAAAAGAGTTCGACGGTGCTAAACCTGAGCTTGTTAAACAAGAAGAAAAAGAGGTGAAAACCATGATGGAAACAAAACGTGTGCTTTCTAAAAAGAAAGGCGGATGTAAAGGTGGTCGTAAAGGTAAATGATTGAACCTTTAGGTAGCAGAGTATTGATAGACCCAAGAAAAGTTCAAGCAGAAACTTCTTCTGGAATTATTATTCCTACTAACAAAGACGATATCCAACAAATAGGTACTGTTGTTGCTGTTGGAGATGGTTACATTTTAGATAATGGCAAGAAAGCTCCTTTATCTGTTAAAGTAGGAGATATTGTTATTTTTGCTAAGTTTGCCGGTTCTAGAATACCTAATAAAGATAAATCTTATCTTATATTAGATGAAAGAGATATCTTAGCTAAAATAGCAGAATAGTTCTTTTTTAGAAAGGAAATGGTGTAGATGACTTGTAAAATAACTAAAGTAAAACGTATAAAAACGTATGAAATAGATGGCGTTCAATACAAGTCATCTACATTTGTTAAATATCATAAAGAGTTTCGAGAAGCTGTTGATAATAATGTAATTCATAGTTTTACTTTGCCTAATAATGGTGTAGATAAAAGTGAAAGTAAGTATAAGAATAATAATGGAGCAATAATAGATGATAAACATTTCGATTCTATCATGGAAGCTCGTTTTTATCTTTTATTATGTAAGCTAAAAAAGGATAATCAGATTAAAAATTTTGATTGTCAAGTTAAGTTTGAACTACAAGAAGGATATTATAACGTTTTTAAAGCTAAGAAGATACAACCTATTAACTATATAGCAGATTTTGTAATCATATTGAATAACAATATTAAAGTAGTTATAGATGTTAAGGGAATTAAAACGGCAGATTTTAAATTAAAAGAAAAGATGTTTGGTTATAAATATCCTGAACTTTGTTTTATGTGTGTTCAGTGGCGAGCTAAAACTAATAGCTGGGAAATTTTAGATGATATTGAAAAAGAAAGAAGAGCAAAGAAAAGAAACAATAAAGAAAACTAAATAGAGGTGTTCCTTTATTGTCGTCAATTACAATAGAACCTATTAATAAAGCTAATACTAAGAATAAGGATTATGGCTTTCCAGAAAGATTGGAAGAATATAATCAAATAGAAAACTTAGTATTAGCTTATAAAAAACAATTTAAAGAAGATGCATCATACGAAGAGATATATAAAGCTAAAGAAGCAGCTAGTATTTTAATAGAAAAGTTTAACCCATTAATGAAGAAATATCTTAACTCTATTCAAAATACTCATATAGATTTCGACGATGTAGATATTAAAAATTTTGTGCTTTGTTTTATTAAAGATAAACGATTAAAGAAAGCATTAAGAAGTGAAAAGCAAAGTAGCAAAATTCGTCATGAAATTTATCGCTGTTTTAATTTTGTAGCAGAAACATATGGTAAAGTTGGTAATGAAGAAATAATGGCGGATTTACAAATGCTATTGCTAGTTTTAGCTAAAAGATATAAACCTATTGGGAAAAATTTTTGTGCTTATCTATATAATACATATCGATTTGAAGTAAGTCGTCATATTCAGAAGTTCATTAAAAATCCTCAAAATATCTATTATAAAAATATTCAATATGAAGATTATATGCAAACTTGCAATGAAGATACAATAGATGGGTGTTTTGAAGATAGATTATATGAAGATAATATGGGTATGCCTGATATGACATGGATAGCTGGCATTAGTTGTTCTGAAGCATTTCAATTATTAGACCCTATAGAACGTAAAATACTTATTAAGTATTATATGGAAGATTATAATGATAGACAGATATCAGATGAGTTTGCTATACATATAAATACTTGTAATCAAAAAAGAAGACATGCTATTTTAAAACTAGCTAAAGCAATGAATTTATCAGAAAGTGACATTAAACGAAATCGTAAAAGCGGCAAGCGTGCATTATTCTTTTAATTAATAGACAGAAAATTTTAAATAATATACATATAATTTGAAATATGATATAATAATAATCTCTTGGTCAATATAATTCTTACATGACATATACTCCTATTAAATCAAAAAAATAGGAGTATTTTTTTTATATACGTATGATATAATAAAAATAAAAAAGGTGTGAAGTCTTATGTCAAACGATGATTTAAAATATGATGGCATGACCGATGATGAGTTATATAATAGACCACAAGAAGAAGATCCTTATCCAGATTATTATCTTACAGAAAACGAAAAATTGCAGATGCATATTTCTAGTATAATACAGCAATATGAAACATATGATACTATAGCAGCATATCCTTTCCTTGAAAATAAAGATTTGTTTCTAACGAAAGATAGTCCTTTATCTATAGAAGAAGCTATAAATTTAATAGACAAATTATGTCGTGTTGATTTGGATTATATTTTAAGATTCCATTCTATGCTAGTAAAATTAAATACATGGTTTAGTGGTAAAAACTACATGTCTCTAGGTCAAGAAACATTAATGAGTTTTAAAGAAGCATTAAGGCAAAGAGCTGTATGTGATGCTGAAATATTAAAAGTTGATCCAGAATATGAAGATAGTGGCAAATATGTATGGAGAGAATGGAGTCAAACTCAAGATCTGTTTCCTGCTGATACTAAATTCCCTGAAGAAGACGAAGATTATATTCCGTTCTTTTAACATGACACAATAATAAAAATAAACCTCTACAATAAGAAAAGTAGAGGTTTATTTTTATATAAAGCCAGTAATGACACTAATTAGGACATTTTGTCCAAATTAGATTCTTGTTTTAATAGATAATCTTTTAATAGTTCTTCTAATAAATCAGATACTGTTCTATGCTCTTTTAATGCTTGTATTTTTATCTTTATGATTATATCTTCATCTAAAGTTGTTGTAAATTTCTTTTTCATAATATTATAATTTCCTCATATACGTATTTACGTATAATTGACTTATACGTATAATTGTATTATAATGTAAATAAATCAAAAAGTCAAATAGGGAGATTATGATATTATGAAATGGAATTTAAAACAGTGTAATCCTTTAATAGCTCATCGATATCATCAACAACTGAATATAGATAATATCTTAGCTGAGATATTGATTAATAGAAACATCAGTTTAAATAATGCTCAAAAAATACTGAATAGTCCAACATCTTTATTAGAAGATACTTTAAAGATACACGGAACATATAAAGTAGCTACAATATTACAAAAGTTTCTTGAAAGAAAGGATGAAGTAGACTTTTATATATTTGCTGATTATGATGTTGACGGATTATGTGCAGGATATATAATGTTAAACTTTTTGCAAAATGTAACTTGTTCGCGAGGACAAGCTCAAACACATCATGTTTATATACATTATCCTTCACGACAAGAAGGTTATGGATTGTCTCAATCTTTCTGCAACAAGCTTATTAAAGATAAGAAAGATAATCCTGATAAAAATATAGTAGTTATTACAGTTGATAACGGCATCACTAAAGTAGATGAAGTCGCTTCTTTAATAGAAAACAATATATCTGTAATTATTACAGACCATCACGAAGCTAAGAATATACTTCCTAAACCTACAGCTATTTGTTCAGCTTTCTATGATAGTAATAATAAAACTGGTCAACATTTATGTGGAGCTGCTATTGCATGGAAAGTATGCCAAGCAACTGTATTAAAAATGAGTCTTCAAAGGTTTAGTTTAGAACATTATTATCCTTATGTAGCATTAGCAACATTGTCAGATGTAATGCCGCTTAATAACTTAGAAAACTTAGCTTTTGTTAGATTAGGATTAGACAAACTTAATTCTAGTTATAACAACAATTTAAGAACTTTATTGTCTCATTTAGATATTCGTAGACAAGTTAATTATAAAGATTTAAGCTGGAACATTGCTCCTAAACTAAATAGTTGTGGTCGTATGGATAATATAGAACTAGCTGCTTATTTTATGTTAGAGACTGATGAAACGGAACTTAATAATATTTGTTTAGAAATCTTGGAATTAGATGAAGAACGCAAGCAGATAGTTAGACAAGCTGAAAAAGATATATCTAAGCATGATTATAGCAAAGACAATGTTATTATATTTGATTCATCTAAGTATGAAGAAGGAATAGCTGGTATTATAGCTGGCAAATTAACAGAGAAATATAATAAACCTGCTATTGTAGTTCATAAAAAAGAAAACAGCGATATTTATAAAGGTTCTGTAAGGAGTATTTCAGGAATTAATATATTTACTGCATTAACTGCTAATAAGAAAGTTAATAGTAATTTAGTAGAATGTGGCGGTCATGCAGAAGCCGCTGGATTATCTTTTAAAAAAGAAAATCTGAATAATCTACAACAATCTTTAAATGAAGTAGTCCAAATAAATATTGAAGAGGTAGAACCTACTATAGATATTGATGGATATATCAGTTTTAAAGATATAAACAACAATACGTTAAATAGCATCAATACATTAGCTTATGATAAAGATAACTTTAAAGTACCTACGTTTTTAATACGTAACGTAGAAGTTATAAGTACAAAACTATCTTCTAATAATCCTAATAATATCTGTTTTACTTTAAGAAATGATGATATAACATTAAATATTTGGGGCTGGAAACTTGCTAAGAAATATCAAGAATTAAATTCTCCAAAAGAACTAGATATAATCGGTACATTAGATTATGGCTTTGGTAGCACAGCTAATAAAGCGGTATTTGTTATTACAGATTTTAAAAGGAAGGAGGTGGCATAATTTGCCATCTATTAAAAATAAGATTAGCATTAAAGAGCAATTTAAACGAGTTAGTATTCAAGATAGAATTGGTATCTGTAAAACCTGTTCTAAATACGATAAATGCTATACTTGGTGTTATGGCAGAGAATATGACGAAAGTATTCAACACATAATTAAGAAATATATCAAAGATAAAATAAAAAGACTTTATTCTAATATGAAAGGGAAACAATAAAGTTATGAGTGATTTTGTTCATTTACATGTTCATACAAGTTATTCTTTTTTAGACGGTTATAATCCTATTAATAAACTTGTATCTAAAGTTAAGAAATTAGGCATGTCTGCTTGTGCTATTACAGACCATAATCATTTAGGAGGAATACCGGAGTTTCAACAAGAATGTTTAAAGCAGAGTATTAAACCGATATTAGGTATAGAAACATATTATACTTGGGATATGAATGAGTGTAGTAAAAGTTTAGAAGAACGACAACAGGACGCTGCTAATAAAGCTATTTTATCAGGAGAATTATCAGAAGATTATAAAAATAATAAGACAAAGAAAAAAGAATATAAAGATATTATAGCTAAATATATGTACGATACTAAACAGTATCATCTCATACTATTAGCTATGAATCAAACTGGTTGGAATAATTTAGTTAAAATACAATCAGAAGCCGCTAAAAGATGTACTTTCAACGGGCGTTTTCTTTGTGATGATAATCTATTAAGAAAATATAATGAAGGTATCATATGCACTACTGCTTGTATAGCTTCAGCATCTGCTAGTTTAGTTTTAAAGAGAAAACTACAAGAAGCCGAAGAACTTCTATTAAAATGGAAAGATATATTTAAAGATAGATTATATTTAGAAATACAGCCGCTAGATATATATCAACAACATATTGTTAATCAGTTTTATCTTACTATGTATGAAAAACACAATATAAAACCTGTAGCTACTAATGACGTTCATTGGACCAATTATGAAGATTATGACGATCATGATACTTTATTGTGTATAGGAACAGGTAAATATAAAAGCGATACTGATAGGCTCAAATACTCTAATGATTTCTGGCTGAAAAGCGAAGAAGAAATGATAGAAAGCTTTGAGAAGCAAATGAATAGTATAGGCTTTTATCAGGAGTATAAAGATTTTTATACTCTAGCTATACAAAATACTAAAGCTATAGCGGATAGAATAGAAGAAAATATTAGATTAGGTAGTGATAAACCTTTATTCTCTAAAGTAAAAGTTCCTAATAATAACACTCCAGAACAATATTTAACTTTATTAGCATGGCAAGGCTTATATAAATATCTAGCTAAACATAAAGATTATGATGCAAGAGTATATGAGCAAAGATTATATGATGAACTTAATATAATCAATACTAAAGGATTTGCACCATATATGTTAGCCGTAAGAGAATATATTAATTGGGCTAATAGCAATAACATAATGACCGGTCCTGGACGTGGCTCAGCTGCTGGTAGTTTAGTATTATTTAGTTTAGGTATTACTAAAAATATAGATCCTATTAAATATAATTTGATGTTTTCTCGTTTCTTAACTAAAGATAGAAATTCTCCGCCAGATATTGACGTCGATATTTCTTATTTACGTAGAGGAGAAGTTATTCAACATTTAAAAGACTACTATGGTGAAAATAACGTTGCTCATATAGGTTCGTATAGTACAATGGGAGTTAAAAGTGGTATTAAAGATGTTGGTCGGGTATTACAAATACCATTCGCTATTGTTAATAATATTTGTAAAATTATAGATACTATAAAAGTTAAAGCACAACCTTTATTTAAAGATTATGACGATTTAAAAGATGGTAATGAGCAAGAACAAAATATGTGGCAGACGTTTCATAAATTAGAAGAAGATAATCCAGAATTATTCAGACTAGCTAGAACATTTGAAAGTACTCCTAGAAATTTTGGTATCCATGCTTCTGGTATATTAGTAACTCCTGTTCCTATAACAGATATTGCTCCAGTTAGAGTAGATAAAGAAGGAACGACTATTACTTTATATACGGGAGTGCAATTAGAAGAATTAAAATTTATTAAGTATGATTTACTTGGACTAAAAACATTAGATATCATTCAAAATACGTTAAATCATATTAATAAAGATTTAACCGCTAATGAACTATATGAAGCTTTAAATTTAACAGATATTAATTTGTATAAGTATATAGCTGATAAAAAAGTAGATGGAGTATTTCAGCTAGAATCTAATTTAATGAAAAGTATAATAGATAAGATAAAACCTACAGAGTTTAATGATATTGTAGCTATAAATGCTATAGCTCGTCCAGGTCCTATTAGTATAGGTACAGATACTCAATATGCTAATGTAAAACATGGTTTAATAGAGAAACAAACGCTATTAAAAGGGATAGATGATATAGTAGATTATACTTATGGTTGTATTTTATATCAGGAACAATTAATGGCTATATCTAAACGTATAGCAGAATTTGACGATAACCAAGCTGACAGTATCACCCGCAAAATCCTCGCGAAGAAAAAAGTTAAACTTTTCCCTATGTTACGTCGTTGTCATATATACGGTAAGAGAAATTGTGAAGGACCTATCGGATGGGAAGAAGATAATAACGCACCTTGGTATGACTCAAAAGGCAAATACGGTAAAGAAATTAAAGGTGCTTTGTCTAATGGTTATACCGTAGAAGAACTTAATAATTATTTTGATAACATTGAAGGATTTGCATCTTATTGTTTTAATTTATCACATGCTGCGGCTTATTCATATATATCTATGATGAGCACTTATTTAAAAAAGAACTATCCTATACAATTTATGTCAGCACTTTTGTCTATGACAATAGATGAAAAGCATAAAACTAATTATATTAATATATGTGAACAGCAAATGAATATTAAAATAGGAACTCCAGATATCAATTTATCAGAAGAAAACTTTACTCCAGAACCTAATAAGAACGAAATTCTATATGGATTAAGTTCTATTAAAGGTGTCGGTTTAACTTCTATACCTGAAATAATCAATAATCGTCCGTATATATCTTTAGATGATGCTATTAATAGAATACCTAAAAAGAATTTTAATAAGAAAGTTATTATTAGTTTAATCAAGGCAGGGGCTTTTGATTTTGAAAATACGAATAGATGTGCTCTTATTAATAAATTCTATGATATTAGAAATGATAATAAATCTGAAAAATTAGATGAAGATTGTGATGAAGACGTATATATACAGTTTGAAACTGAAACATTAGGTAGTCCTATCACATATAAACCTTGGTGGGATAACGTTCTATTAGATAGTAATATCCATAATGTATTAGCTAAGATTATATCTTTAAGAGAAATTAAAGATAAACGAGGAAAATTGATGGCGTTTGTTAAGCTTAGAATAAATAAGTGCGAAATAGATGCAACTGTCTTTGCTAGTAAATATATCAATATGATAAGCATATTTGATAAAAATATAAACGTTAATCAAAAAATATTAGTGTCTGGTAAAAAACAAGCAGGATTAAAGAACGGAGAAACTTGTTTAATTATAAACAATGCTACTATTTATAAAGGAATATAATAATGTTAATAAACAATCACTTAATGGTAATAAATTCTTGAAGTTGATACATCAACTATTAAAATAAGAAAGAGTGATTGTTTAGAATGAAAGTCGTAGATATTTCTGCTTGGCAAGAATATATAGATTGGCAGGCATTAAAAGATTACGGTATTCAAGGCGTTATTATTAAATTAGGAGAAAACTATCGCTTAGATGAAATGTTTATTGAACATGTAAACAATGCTGTTAAATATGGTTTTCAATATGGTATATACTATTATAGCCATGCATCATCTATCAATGAAGGTATTACAGAAGCAAATTGGGTAGATAAAAAAATTAAAGAATACTTACGCGGTGAAAATCCGCCGTTGGGTATTTGGATGGATGCAGAAGATAATGATATGTTATTAGGAACTAATAATGTGGTATACCCTATTGCCAACTTTATTCATAGATTAAGAACATTAGGATATATCTACGTTGGTTTGTATAGTTCCTATAATTGGTTAACCAATGTGATAGATTTAGGACCATTGCCTAAAGATGTTCCTATTTGGTCTGCTCAATATGATTATTTTGAAAATAGTTTTACAGTAGAAAATCCAGAACGTATCTGTAAGATTTGGCAATATACAGATTGCGAAGAAATTGGTGGTATGCAGCTTGACTGTAATATATACTATGAATAATAAGAAAAAGAAAGAAGAATAATATGAAAATAATAGTATATTCTAAAGATGAATTAAGTGAATTAGATAAAAAACGTATCAAAGATATTATTATACAGTCTAAATGTGCAAATGAAAGTTTTAGAAACACATTTAATGATAGATATTCTGGTATGACTGTTGATAATGAAATATTTTTTGATAATGTAACATCAGATACAATTAAAAATGCGATAGTTTCTGAATTAGAAATATAATAATAAAAAAAGGTATGCTAAATAAAAAGTAGCATACCTTTTTTTATTTAAATTTGTTTCCATTCATCAGGATATACATCACATCTACAATGATTATAAAATAAACACTGTTTGCATCCATTACCAACTCTGCAATAACTACGTAGAGTTTTAATAGCATTATTAACTTCAGTTTCTAAATTTTTATCATCTAATTCTAGTGTTTTCCATTTATTAGGAAAAGCATCATAACAATTATAACAATTTTTACAATCTCCACAATACTTATTATTACTATTTTGACAAAATGTAGATATAGTAGTAATAGCTTTATTAAGTTTTGATACTATTTCTTTATTCATTATCATCATCCATTTATATATTTTAATTATTATACTTTGCATATTTCATTAATTTTCTTGTGATAAACAAAGATGTTAAACAGGAAATAATAAGAGCTATACATTGTAATGTTAATGCCATGTCGCAAGTAAAATCGACATGAAGATATGTTATTGACATTATTAGTATAGTACCTAAAAGAATAGATATTTGTTCAAAACCTTCCTTTCTACTATTTAATATAGATAAATTAGATCCATCTGTTATATTATTCATTATATCATCAATAATACGAAAAATCATCCGCTCATTAAAAGGACTATAAAAACTTAATTTATTAGACATCATAAAGTCTTTAATTATATGTTTGTTTTTCATTCAATTCACATCCTTAAAAAATACTAGAAAAATAGTTTTTCCTCTACGATGTCCAATTATAGGTTTCTGTGTTATGTTTTTTAAAACTTCAGCTGTAGAAATTTGTTCTTCATTCCATTTAAATATTAGAGTACCATTTTCTTTTAAAACTCTCCAACATTCTTCGAATCCTTTGTGTATTAAAGGTTTCCAATCTAATGGTAATTTTCCATATTTTTGAGCTAAAAAACTAGTATCTCCAGCATATTTTAAGTGAGGAGGATCGAATACAACTAAATAAAAACTATTATTATCAAATGGCATTTTAGTGAAGTCAGCAATTATATCTGGATGAACAATAAGTTTTCGTCCGTCACAAAGTGTTGTATCTAAAGTTCTATTGTCCATAAACAATACGTCTTCATTATTCTTATTGAAATGCCACATTCTGCTTCCGCAGCATGGATCTAATATTTTTTTATTCATAATATTTTTAACACCTTTATTTTAAAATTTTTAATATCAATTATTTAAAAATGCTTATTAAAATAGTCATGTATTAAACAATTTGCTATTCTACTGTCTTTATCATATCGCTTAGCTAATAATGATAAATATTTATCAGCTTTTATTTTTCGTCTAGCAGATAACTTTAATATAGCTAAGATTATTTCAGACAATTCTACATCTATATCTTTGTCTGGTTTTATAAGAAATTGTTTTTCGTCTTCTAAGTCTTTGCAATAGTTTTTTATTGTTTCTATTGCTTCATTTAATTGATTAAGTTCATTCGTTTTCATATTTATTCCTTATTGTTTTCTTTTATTATTATTTTATGCCAAAATGCTGGTGGTGCTATAAAGCTTCTTGCTGGACAATTTATTTCAAATGGACAATAGTTATATTTACAATTTTTTCCATTATCCATTTTATTTTTACAATAGTTTTTTATCGTTTCTATTGCTTTATTTAAATTGTTAAGATTAACCTCATCTATCATATATTTTCCTTTTATTCTTATCGATTATTTTTTGCTTTAAAGTTATATACAGTTTTTAACTTATCAAATATTTCAACTGTATCTCCTATTAAAGTTTCTACATCTTTTTTGTATGCATCTGGTGCTTCATCAATCGTTTCTTTGCAGACAGAAGTTGTATATACATCTTTCATGCTTTCTTTAAAATCATCCAGAGAAAGCATTTCTTTAGCTTTTTTTCTGCTCAAAACTCTGCCTGCGCCATGAGGAGCAGAATAATTCCATTCTAGATTCCCTTTTCCAATGCATAATAAAGAGCCATCTCGCATATTTAATGGTATTAATACTTTTTCTCCTTTTTTAGCAGAAATTGCACCTTTGCGAATCATATTATCATCACTAACATAATTATGCACTGTATGGAATCCTTGTGATACTGATAAAAAGTCGTTCCATTTCATAGCATTAATTATAATTTCAGATATAATTTCTCTATTTAATCGAGCATACTTAGCACATTTTTTCATATCCGCCAAATACACCATAACCTTCATAATTTCTTTCTAAAATTTTTTCATTATCTGGAGTGACTAAATAAACAGGAAAACTTCCATCTTCACAATCCCAAATAGTAATAGCTCTTTTTGTATCACTTGTTTTCCAACTAAACTGTCCCATACTGTTTTACTCTCCTTTATTTATTTTTTATAGTTAAATTTTAAAATAAAAATAGTTTATGATATCTATTCAGACTTTTTATTTAATTTTTCAAGAAATTTTTCGCAATATCCGCTTCTTTTAATGAAGTTTCACCAATAAGTTTTCCATCTTTAGTGAAATAATTAGTAACAGTATACGCTTTATCATGCTCGTCTGTTTTTACAACTTCTACGCAAATAACTTCTTTCATAGAGACTTTTTTTAACATATAATATTTTATCTTCTTCCATATTAATTCTTCCTACTATACTTTTATATTGTAGCCCATATTGTTATATAATGATAATAGCCTATTTAACTCTTGTTTTTCATACTTATTTAAACAAATTCCATTTTTAATTTTTGTACGTAAATTATTATCAAATTTATTAATTGTTATAAAATGTTTGTCACTAATAAAACATGTTTGACTATTAGCATGTATCATATCATCATTTTTAATGCCTATAAAATCAACTTTAAAGTTATCATCACATATATATCCTATATCTCCCGAACCTCCATCTAACAAATTAATATTCATTTTTCCATTTGTAATTACTAATCTATTTTTTTGATAATTCTCACAGTTAAAGTCAATTATCGCATTAAAAAATTCTTTATTGAAATCGTTATTATTCGTGTTATAAATTTTAATTTTTTCATAATAATTATCAGAACTAATTTTTTTATAAACACATAAATATAAACCAGATACACTTATCTTATAATCATCTAATATAACGTAATCACATTCATATTTTTCGTTAATTATGCTTCTAATATTTATATAATTATCAGCGAATTTATCAAAATCTAGATTAAAATCAAACAATAATAAATTAAAATCTTGTTTTAGTTCATTTAAACTAATAGAAACTCCATAATCAAATATCGTATTAAAGTCTAAATTAAACATATTAAAATAATGAATATCATCATTATCTTCTTCGGATTTTCTCAAAATACTAGAACTTAAATATGACATATCATCTTTTATCATAACTACTAACAAATATTCTGGAGCTTGTTTAAGTTTATCATGATTTTTTTTAACTTTATCATAAATATTTTTTATACTAAGATATTTTTTCTCAATACTTGTCAAATAACATCATTCTTTCTCTAGTTTATTAAGTTTATTCAATTACCCTCTGAATACTTTATCATCATTTTATCATAAGCTTTTTTAGCGTCATCATAATTATCATACATGGAAACTGTTTCAAATGTAGCATCTTTTAATTTCACAGTAATAACTACTTTAATAGAAGAAAATTTTTCTATTTTTATTTTAACTATTTCAGATAATAAAACACTTGCTATATTCCCAACTAAAAAACGATTATTTTTTGTCTCACTATTTTTTAATGCATTATTATCTGGCTTTGAATAAAGTTCTAGAATTCTTTTATCTACATAATAATCATGATATTCTTCTCCAGAAACAGTAGTTAAACGTATTTGGCTACAATAATGACATACTCTATTATATGGTGCATGATGATATATACAATTTCCACATAATGGCATCTAATATACCTCCTTTTAAATCCTTCTATTCCACTTATCGATTACTTTTTTCAAACTAATACTAACTATAGAGGCTCCACAATGTTCACACTCTATACTATAAAAAACATTATTAAAAGATTCTTTCATTTCATTAATTATATTTTTTTCCTTTATTAAATCTCTAGGAAAAATAATTGCCCTATTCCCACAAAAGGGACATTTCTTTAAAACACTCATTCTATATTTCCTTTTATTAATCCTAAAAAACTAGCTCGTCTTCTTGATTGACTTATTGATACGTTAAAATAATTAGCTATTTCTGTCATGTCTACCGTATCATCATCACTATATTTATAGAATATTTTTAAAAATATATTTTTAGGCATGAGCAAAGATAACGCAAAATATTCACTCTGTTTCTCTTGTTTTGAAGATATAAATTTATATTGCTTATCAATAATAATTTTATTCCATAGTAAAAAATCGGTTCTATATCCCATATGCAAAAATATATGTCCTAAATTATAAGCTATGGTAAAGTTATTATTGCTATTTTTATTTAAAATAGGTAACAATATATCAAATTTTCTATCATTGGTTTTTATTATATTTCCATCTATTAACTCATAATAGTTATTTTTATATACTATTTTTCCGCCAATACTTTTAAGAACTTCTTTCATATTCATAATAGGTATTTGTATATTATAAACATCAATAATCTTTTCAGCCAGATTATCTATAAACATAGCTATATTGTTATTTATTATATTGTTATGCATTACTGATATAATCTTATAGTCATAGAGTTTATCATGTAGATACAATATTTTAATACTCTTATTTAATAAACTCTATTTATGTTCCTTTCTATTTTTGTTGAAAGTATTGATTTATTATTATAACCGTCATTCCTCCCATTAAGGCTGCTCCCAATCCTATTAAAAAATATTCCATTTTTTAATCATACTCCGTTTCAATATCTATTTCCTTTTTTAAATTCCAATATTCTGGACTTGACTTAAAAAATAATTCACAAAAAGTTATATTACTATAATTTTCATCATCCTTATCGGTCCATTCATAGTCATTATATTCTCATGGACGTTTTATTAACTTATTAAATAAGCATCCTTTACAATAATTTTTATGTTTTGTTTTACAATTTAATATAATTGTATCAAATGCACTTTTAATTGATCTTTTACTTAAATTAGTTTTTTTCTTCATACTTAACAGTACCTTCTAACTTCTTTTATAACATTGTTCTTTATTAAACTATCCATAATTTTATAAAAGTCAGGTAAATATTTTACAAATTTATCTGTCCCGCCAGTTTCTAGTCTTAATATACTATCATTTTTCTTAATTAAAAAGAATAACATAAAATCTATTTTTTTTATCCAACATTCTTCTTTATCATATTCTTCTTCTTCGAATCCAAATTCTTCTAGAAGATCTTGATTAAGTACTATATATGTTTTGTTACCGTATTCGTTCATTATTGTCTCCTAATATTATTATTCTATTGATTGTTTTTGCATATTCGTCAATACTTTTACCATTTATTTTACTGTCTTTAGCATCTTTATACTTTATATGACAATCCTGCAATACTTCTTCTAATAGTTTTAAATCATCTTCATATTCTTTCATGATTGTAACAACTTTTCTTTAAGTTTTTTAAAATCTGCTATCAAATAGTCAACGCATCCAGACAAACCTCTTTTTTTAATGAGTCCGTTCATTAATAAATCTTTAGCTCTATCAATCATTCTCTCTCTAGATATTTTTATATTTAGATGTTGACGTTCTTTGAATGATTGTATTTTTAAATATTCTTTTTGTTTTCTTTTTCTAAATTTTAAACATTTCATAAAACTATTTCTCCAACCAATTAGATACAGTTATAACGCAATCTTTTAATAGATTATCTATTTCTTGCATTATATCGTATAGATTATAGACTCTAAATTTATAATTTGTGCTAAGAAATAACTCATTAGAATTATCTATATTGACCACTAAAAAATAATCTTTAACTTGTTTGATATAAATATTCTTTTATATATTATTCTCAAAAACATGTTCTATCAATTTATCATAATTTAAAACAACATATTTCATATATTTTCTCCGTTAACAAGAATAAGATACGGAATTTATGATAGTATTAAGTTTTTCATCTTCACTTATATTCTTTACAAGTATTCCTAAAACAAAATTATATAAAAAATCAATTTGTTGCTCATCTAAATCACTACATGTGTGAATATCCACATAATAGATATAGTTTTCTTTTATAAAATCTTTTGTTATTTCTTTAGGGAAAAAGATGCTATCTTGTACGTATTTATCACAAGATTTTTCTATTACGTAGATTTTCTTTTGTTCATTTGTTAAATTTAACAAATCAGCTCTATGTGAATAAAGCTTGTTAAAAGTTTCATAATAACTACATTCTTCATTAATAATATATAAACATTTATCTAGATAAGTAGTCCATGTTTTATCAGGATTTAGTAATTCAATATATATATTATTAATACTTAAGTCATTTCTGTCCTTTTTAAAAATAGATAATTTATTTTTTAAATTATCTATTTTAAGTGTATTTACTTTCGAAGCTATTAAAAATATGTCATGTTCTTCTGAATAACTCATGTTTTTATTCTCCTTCGCTATTTTTAGTAGATCATGTATATTAATATTAGTAGATTTATATAGTTTATTAATCGATTTATCGTATTGATTAGTTTCTTCTAATGTTATATCTTTCATATCGTTAACCTTCTTTAATTTTAAGCCAATCTTTTATTTTGTATTTTAATCTACGAGCAAATGCACTTATATAGCTATATTCATTATCTTTATATAAAATCGTTTTATAATTTATATAAAGATAAGTCTTATCATCATAACATTGATTATCTGGATCAAATTTTGTATATATCTTTTTTATAGAATTCATCTTTTCTTCATTAACAAGAATTGCTAAATAGATATTATCATATAATATAAAATTAATTAAATTTCCATATCTATCTATAAATCTCTTATTAAATCTTTTTAAAGTTTCATCAGATATTTCTTGTGGCTGCTGTCGTTCTTTATCGAAAAAAGATATCATTAATATACAATGACGTATTCTTTTATTTTTGTACATATCGTTATATATTTTATAAAAAGATTTCACTATTTTATAATCGTTTTCAAATAATTCAACTATCATCATTACTCAAATCCTTTTATAGTTCTTAAAATTATCTACAGGTATATGTACTACATTCCAATTAAATTTAAAATAAGCGTTATCGTCCATATTATAAATTTTATCTATATCTAAGAATATATCACTTACCAGCAGAACACATTCGCTCCAAAGTTTTTTAGGTATTGTTATATAATAATTGTTATAATAATCTTTATATATAGAAGGAAACAATATATTATTATTATAATTTTTTATACGAATACCCATACTTTGTTTTAAAATGCTCATGTAATAGTAGCATAGTGTTGTATCTAATATTTGAAAAGATATTTTTAATGTACTTAATTTTTTTATTCTGTTTAAACAATATTCTTGATAAAAGTAGTTATGAACTTTTTTCCAACTTCCTATACAATCTAGTTCATTTGACATAATTTTTGCTTCTACGAATTTAGTAGGATATTTAAAAAAATATTCATCTTGTAATATCTTATTATAATATATATATGTTATATCTAAAAGACTATTTCTTTTCATTATGACACTCCTAAAAAAAGAATAACTAAGAATATGATATAATGTTCTTAGTTATTCTTTTTTTTATTAGAAATATTATTTATTTCTACTGTTTTTATATTCTTTAAGAACGTCTAATATAAAAATTTCGATTTCTTCATTTACACTTCCAAAATCACTATTTAAAAAAGCTTTTGTTATAATTTTTATGATATGATTTATTTCTTCTTCAGATACGTCTTCTCCTAATTTATTTTTGATAACTTCTTCTAAATAATATCTTTCCCAAATAAGTTCTAAGCAATTATTACTGTCTAAGATATCTAATTTAGGATCAATTTGTTTAATTGCTTTCTTAATAGCTGCCACTTTGCTTTCATCTGTTTCATATAATCCTATAAACATATTCAATTATACTCCTTAAATTATTATATTTAATACTTATTCTTCAAGTAATTCTCTATAGCTTTATTGACTTCTTCGTGAAAATCATTCCATGAAGAAGAAAATCCTGTATTAGAAACGTTTGTGCAAATCTGTTTACGAATATTTACTATATCTTCTTCTGATACTACATATTCTTTATATTCACAAACATTACATATTTCATCGTCAATACATTCTTTGTCAAAGATATCAATAATATCATTATATTCTTCATAAATTGTTGCTTCAGGAGCAATCTTTTGAATAGCTTCTTTTACTAATTGATATTTATCTTTATCTAAAATAGATGCAGAAATTAATATTTAATATTGCTCCTTTTTCTTATTATTAATATAATCTAATATAGTATTTTTGATGAAATTATCAATTTCTAAATTAAGATTGTCCCACGTCTCTAAATAAGATTGATTTACTATTAAATCAAAAACTTTATTTATTTCGCTTTTATTTAGGTCATATTCATTTTCAATAAGTATATTATTTATCTTATCTAGAATATTATCTTTTAAGAACATAGTACTAAATATAGAATTACTTTCATCATAAATTTTTAGTTTAGGATTGACTTGATTAATAGCTTCTTTTAAAAGCGTTTTTAAAATTTTTTCTTCATATGCATTACAACAAATTCCTATAAACATTATGTTTTCTCCTATTATAAAATTAAACCATGTTTATTCTTTAATCTATCCTAAATATTATCAAATTCTTCTAATTTTTCTTCAATAAAAGATACCATACTATCGGTAATTTCTCCAAATTTTCCATCAACACAAGCATCTTCAAATTTAGATAAAATAAAAGCCATTGCTTTTTTCTTTTGTGGTTCAGTATATTTTTCTCTATAGAATTCAATTTCACGTTTTAAAAATTCATAATCAAAGTTTAATGTCATACTGTTACTTTGATCAAAAATATATACATCAGGTTTTACTTCTTTAATAACTTTTTCAATTTTTTCTTTTTCTTCTTGTGTTAAGTTATCGATAAAAATACTTTCATGTCTTGATTCCATTACTTTATTCCACCTTTTCAATATTAATTAATAAATTATAGAAATTAGTTTCAATACTATATGCTCTATCTTGGACCATTTCTAATAATTGTAATGGAGTCGTACCATTTACAAATTCAGAAACTGTCATATATTCAGCTTCTGGATCATCATAATCAGGTTCATCTCCACTAATAGTAATTTCACTATAGTAAGAACTGTTAGCTTTCTTCAAAAAGTCTAATGGATTATCTGGCCAACCTTCATCATTTACGTTGCAGAAATAATCACATAAAGCCATTAATAGAGCTTTATCTTTAATTTTTTTCTTTGTTCTTCATTTAAATTCATAGCTGTTCTCCTTTTTTCATATATAATCTTTCTTATAAAGATATTGATAATATTATTTATTAATTCTTTCAAGAATTTTTTTATATTCATGTTCTGCGAAATCTTTTGTAGATAATTCACCAATATATACGCCATCTTTTGTATAAAACAAATACGACAAATATTTAGAATTAGTTTCATCATATTTCGTTATTTCTACGGTTATAATTTCTTGTAGAAATACTTTATTTATTTCTTTTATACAATTATTAGTATTCATTTATATGTTATGCTCCTTATTTCATTAATGCTGTTTGATAATTAAATATCATTAGTCCTACTAATGCAATAACATATATAACATTAAATAAAGCAATAACAACAATTATACTTTCGTTAATATAATATTGATTATCTTTATCTTGAGATATTGTTTTATATACAATAAAAATATTTGCGCATAATAAAAACATTATTGAAATCAAACAATTATCATTAAAAGCCATAATATTTCTCCTTTAATACATAACATGATTAGCTAAATCATAATAATGATTTCCTCTTTCTGGTTGAAAATCTGCTAATAAAGGATAATAATCTATTGGATTTTGATTAGAATTATCTAATCCATTTGTTCCTATTTCTAAATGTAAATGATCTGGATAAGTTCCATCATGTCCAGCTCCCCATCCGCCAACATAAGCAACAGTGTCTCCTTTAGTTATAGAAGCACCTGGACTAACAGCGTGAGAAGAACAATGTAAATATTTACTTGTAATACCGTTACCATGATCGATAATAACAGCATTACAGTCACCAACTCCCCATCCACTAGGATCTACTACAGTACCGTCTGCTATAGCATGTATTTCTGTACCGTGAGGTGCTTGTAAATCTATTCCATGATGAATACGTCCTTCGCGCGGACCGTATTTAGACGTAAAATAGATATTATTATTTTGTATTTGATTGTCATCAAATGGAAATGCAGCCCAATCTCCATCATATTCGCTAGTTTTACATAACGGAAGTAAAGCACAATATAGATAACATACCTGAGGGAAGAATGGCATAACATTAGATGAAGTAGCTCCATTTGCTTTTGCATTGATAGATAACGGTTCTGCAAATTCTGTCCAGTACCATGTATCTCTATTTTCCCAGTTTAAATGATAGGTTTCAGTAGTTACACCGTTATCTGAACTATTTGGTTTAGTTACTTTATCTATACGAGGGATATCAGAACTTTCATCTCCCATAATTGCATTAATACCTGAAGCATAAGCAGCTATATTTAAAGCAGGATTATCTACTCCAGTAACACCTTTAATATCAACTAATTTACTGATAATAGAAGAAGGCTCTTTATTTTCGATAAATGCACAACATGCTATAGCTAAAGAATCTAATCCTTGTTGTCCGTTAATAGCAGAACGTATTTCTGTTGCCCAACCGCCTTTTATTTTGTTTATCAGAGTGTCAGATACGTTTTCACCTTGTTGTTTACCTGTATTAATCCAGCTTTGAATTTCGCTATTGCTATTAGAGTCCATAGCTTGTTTATTTTTGATGAATAAATTTTCCATAGTTTTACCAGCAGTAACCAAATTAGAACCCGCATTTTGTTCATTCATAGGAAAAGAAGCTAGACGTTTCAAATTAGAACCGTCATCATTAATAGATTGTCGCCAGTTAATATGAGGTTTTTGTTGTTCTTTAGGAACTAACTTCCAATCCATAGCAATACCATTTCCCCAACGTTGTTTAAATTCTCTATCGTTATAGCTAGTATCAGATTTTAATTGTACAGTAGCTAAATCTATGTTAGCTTTTTCAGTTTCATCATGATATCGTTCTACTCTATTTTGCTCTACATATTTATCCATATTATTATAAGCCATTTGGTTATCATCTAATATAGATGCTACATTGGAGCCTAAATCATTCATTAATTCGTATACTTGTCCGTAAATAGGCTCAAATCTAGTGCAAGTTAAACATTGATCTAATTGTATTTCTTGACCTTCTCCAGTACGATTATCTACTAAACATCTTATACATTTATATTTTTCAAAAGATGTCTGTCCTCCGAAGTATTGGCAATTTATAGACATTCTTGAACCAATTCTAAAAAGATAACGATACAAAGTTGCCATCATGTTTTCTAATTTGACAATACGTTTTTCTGCTGTATCTGATACTTTTAATACAGCTTTAGCTACTTCTCTACACTCATTAGGAACAGTAAGTTGATATATTTTAATGTCCGGTTTATGTACCTCTAATTCTTCTATTTTTAAATCTACTGGAAAAGGGTCTTCATTATTAGGCATTTTTCCAGGATTAGGCGTTTTAATCTCTGTATCATAATTAGATGGGTCTAATATGTGTTGACGCTTCTTTATTTCTTCTGAATTACCTAAAGCAGCATTATAATCGATATCACCTATAGCTTCTTTTAGTAAGTCATTGTTAATAGCTACAGATGCATCAGAACCTATTACTTTACCACGTTCTGTTTCTATAGCATTAGCTTCTTCTTTTTCTAATTGCTCTTGTTCTTGCTTTTTCTTTTCTTCTTCAGCTTGAAGTTTAGCTAAAGCTTGTCTAGCGGCTTCTCTTTCTTTTGGATCTGAATATATTTGACCGCCAACTATCCAATCGGGATGTTCTTTTTTGGTGGCTTCTAAATCTTCTTGAGCTGCGTTTGATTGTGCCATATTTTTTATATCTCCTTTATTGGTTGAAATATATATATTATTTGATATAATAAAAATGTTAAAGTTACTTTAACTGATATCTATTAAAAGAAAGGTGTGTATTTATTATGTTTAAGATTGATAATCGTTTAATTATTTCTATTAGTACAGTCTTTTCTTAGCTATTCTCTTTTAATATTATGTTCAGCTATTAGATAGACTAAATTATGTACATTGACAATTAAATATTAAGGAGAGAATATCATGTCAGATTTACACCAATACGATATACGTAAATATGATTTCCATACAAAGAAATTTCATTTACTTCTTTTTGTTTATTCATTAATTTTTGGTATAGTTATTGTTGCTCCGCTATATGGACATTTACGCCCAAGTAATCCTTTAGTCGTATTGTCTATAGCTATTGATAGTATAGCTATGTATGGTTCATTAGCTTTATTAATAATAACACCTATATTAAGGAAATTTTTTACATCAAAGTATATAGACAATCTTAAACTGTTTGAATATATAGGTGTTTGCTTAGCAGGTGCTATAGCAATGGCAGTAATATGTTTAGCTTTTGTTGGAACAGTTCTTGGTGGTATTTTGTTATGCTATCTTTTATATAAAAAATGGGATAGAGTAAAAGCTACTGTTATGAATATTGGTTTTGGGCAAGGTATTTGCATATATACAATTTGGATTGTAGGTATTGGATTATTAATACAATTATGTGACGAAATGGATTTTAACTCTGCTATATTTTTATTTCTTATCATTGGTATAATTGGTTTATTTAGACTGCCCAAATACAATCAAAATGCTAAAAAAGCAGCACCTTTTATCTTGTTTATAGTAACATTAGGTATTCTATTTGCTAAGTTAGCATTAGCTTCTTCTGATAATAATGAAGATGGTTCAATAGATGTTACTCCTGATATTGCATCAGTTCCAACTAATGATATAAATTCTTCTATTAATTTAACTGATACTAATATAGCTAATGCTACTCCTATTATTGATAACTCTATTAATAATGTCGATAATATAATAAATAATACTTCTATAGCCTCTTCGATTAATAGTAATGATATTAATAATAACGTAGACTTTAATACGCCAACTCAAGATAGTACTTCTACTATTAATGTAACAAGTGCTGATTTTATAAATCAAACTACCATTAACACAGATACTGACACTATAACAGGTTCAGAAAATCAAACTCTTGGTTCTATTGAACAAGATGGTAATAACACTATCATTAAAGATAATATGGGCAATACCGTATTATCTAAAGACGAAACTACTGGTTTTGTTTATGATGAAGAAGGTAAACCTCAAGGTATTGTAGATAATAACGGCGATATTAAGACATATTATGATGTTAATACTGGAGAAACTAAAATAGCAGATAACGGAACTATTTATGACAATGAAGGTAAAGTAGAAGGTCATATTCAAAAGAAATAGTTCATTATTAGGACACTCATTATTTGAGTGTCCTTTTTTTTGTTTAATAGTTAGTAATGATGATTTCTTGTCCTTTTCTATTAGTAACATTAGAATTAGTCATACGTTTAACATTGAGAATATTACATAATTCTCTAGGAAATACTCGAATAATTTTATACGTATAAATAAGTGCTTTATTAATATCATTAATTATAGCTTTATTAGGCTGTAATTCAAACAAAATAGCACCGCCGCCAACAAAAGGTTCTATATATCTATTATAGTTTTTAGGTAATTTTTCTTTTATCTTAGGTAAAAGTTATGTTTTACCTCCAGCCCATTTAATAAATGGAATTATAGCGCTCACTTCTTTCTGATAAAAATATAAATATTCTGTTATTTTTCTTTGCTATCATTTTCAGCTTGTTTTTGATAAGACATATCTAATACCCATTGAGGTACAGTATCAGACACAGTAATAAAATCTGGATATATAGGTTCACAAAATGTTTTATTATCAGGAAGCTTAATTATGGTAACAGTTTTACCATGTTCTATATAACGGAAACCGCCATCAGAAGCTTTAGCAGAACCTGAACTATAACCGCTGCTACCAGAATATGTATTTTCAACTTTTATCCCTTTACCTTGTTTTTGATAAGCTTCTTGAGCTGCGGCAATACGTTGTTCATGAACATGTTCATCCTCTCCAGGTCTTTCAAATTTATCACAGCATATAATTGTTTGTTGTGACAAATCATCAGGATATTGTATCATTTCAGCATATGCGCTATGCTCTGGACCGTCTATTTCAGACCAAAGATAATCTAATTGAACATCTAAATCTGTAATAGCTTTTCCTTGTTGTGAAGCTAAATTTTGTAAAGCATCTTTACGATCACTCAGCCACTGACATATTCCTGTAGCTCCAATACCATTAACTGCTGCTGGATTATATTTAGATTCTTGCCAAATATTACCCATAAAAGCTGCGGTAGAAATAGAACTAAGTCCTTTCCCCATTAAATAATCCCATATTCTACCAGGATAATCATCAGGACCAGTAGCAACTTTATCTATATTTTGTTTAGTATCTGCCATTATTTATTAGCCTCTCTTTCGTTATTCTGTGAATCTTTACCAAATACAGGTTCATCTAATATAGTAGCTGTTAAATATTCTTGTTCAGCTTTCTTTAATTGGTCTTGATACTCTTTTTGACTTTGAGCATTGTTTAAAATAGTATAATCGAAAGTATCTCGTTTGCGTTGTTCTTTTAAGTTTTTATAATAATTAGCACTAATAATTTTACCTGTTTGGTCATCTTCATAATAAAAGTCTCCATACATCATAACTTCTCCAGAAGCATCACAAACAAGAAACTCATTAAAACGACGTATTCTTTTCAAAAATAACATTATGTATAATCACTTCTTATATGTAAAATTTATATTTTGGTTGGCTCTTTTTCTTTCTTTTCGCCAACCAAAATATATTAATATAACTGTATTTTGCTTTTATAGCCAATTTTAAACATAAAACGTTCCCACAAACTTATTTTGTAAGATTTTAAACTAATAGCAATTACAGTGTTTGTGTTAGCCTCTACTCCAATAGTAACATATATATCATTAGTAGTAATAACGATAAAACAATACATATCTATATTTAATCCATCTTGATGAACTGGACCAATAACTTTAATAAATTTTACTTTTCCTGTATCAACATATAATTTTTTTAGGGTTTGCGATAAATAACGTCGTTTAGCTCTTTCCCATAATGAAACACTTAGATTTATCCATTTTTCATAAGCCGTTGGCTCTATAGAAATAATTTCAATATAAGTATTAACTATTTGATATAGTATTGTTTTACACGTATAGAAATCTATTAATTCCATAGCAGTATTTTTTCTTCTCTATTTAATATTAAAGATATAGAGTAACATCTGTTATATTTAGTCTTTAATAAAAAAACTAATGTTGAGTCTTCACTATACTGAATGTTTATTAAGTAGTTATTCTTATATTGTTCATCATATAAAGTTAGATATGATACTTGTATAGAGTATTGATTTTGAAACAGTTCTACAATAGTTTGTTGTATATCATCATTTGTAAACGCTACTTGCCCGCCTTTATTAAATGTTATATAGCCGTTTTCATTGAGATGATAACCTTCATATCTTGTACATTTCACATGCATGTCTAATTGATATGGTAATTCTGTTTTCATAGAATATAAAATTTTATAAAATTCAATCAATTTCATATTTTTTATCCTTGTTAAGACAGCCACCCAAGAAACGAATAGCAGGTAAGTATCTATCATAAATTGTAAGTCTAAAATGGAATACGCATACTTTATTTTTAATAGATAATGTATAGATATCTTCAGATTGATAATGGCGAGGTCCTCGCATTTCAATATCATATCTATTTCCAAATAGTTGCATGATTATTTCATGAATTGTTTTTGACTTTGAATCTATTGTTAGTACCTTTCTTCTAATTGGGGAGATATAGCTAAAAATTAAACTAGGGGCTATTACTTGCATTTTATAAAGTATATCGTAGACTTCTAATAGCTTCAAAAATCAATCATCTCAATTTCCTTTTTAATAGTAATATCATTTTGTTTTGCTATTATAGTATATCTCTGTTTTCCGCTAATTACACATTTAATAGCAGTAAATTTTTTAGTTTTAACATATTCGTTTCGTAAAGCTTTATTAATTTGAGTTAAACAAGCTTTCCCAAATATATGTTCACATTGATAAAGAATACTACTAACATCATTTAAACTAGATTTGGTACGATAATAATCTATTAACTTCATAACTTATCTTCTACTTTCTGATTAGTATCATTAACAATAGTAATAGTAGTACATTTTTTAGATTTATATTTCTCATAGCAACATATACAGATTTCGTATACTATACCTATAATAAATAAAACAATATATAGTATTGTAATTAAAACCATTATAGCTATAGGAACTACAAATAGACCACCTATTAAACCGGAAATAATAGCAATACAATATAAAAACAAATCTAATGGCGACAAAATTTTCACTCCTTTATAAGTAAAATAGTGTGGCGGATTAAACCGCCACTTTTAACAAAGGTTAAATAACTGAGTAGTACAAGATAAAGAATCGGTCATATTATATTGAATATCGTTTTGAGTCTTATTGAGTTTAGATGCGTTATTAAAGTTAAATAACAAATATTGTAAAGGTTTAACCTTAACTTGCTTATCAACGTTCTTTTCTTTAGTGTTTTTAACAGATATCTTTTTAAAGACTTGTATATCTACGCTATCTTTAATGCCTTCTGTAACAGAAGACGCTATTTGCGTAAAAATGTCTTCATTGTTAGATAAAGCGTTTAAACCTTCTTCAGAAAACTTACCTTCTATTGCCATAGCAGCTTGAAGTTTAGTAGCCATTAAAGATAAAGCTTGTTCTTGAATAGTACCTTTATAATATAAGAAATATACTTCTACATCTTTATTTTGAGACAATCTCCAACTTCTTCTACTAGCTTGACGCATAGTATATAAGTTATAACCCATTTGATAATATATAATAGTAGTAAAGTCTAATAAATCTAACCCTGTTTCTATCAACGTAGGATTACATAACAAAACATCAATACCATTTTTTAATTGAGTGTGAATCCATTCTTCACGTTCAGATGCCTTTATATTAGCTTTTAAAACTGTAGATTTAATTCCATGTTCTTTTAATAATTTTGGTAATCTATTAGCTAAATCAGTTCTATTAGTCCAATGATAATAAACTAATACTTTTTCTCCTGCTTCAACTTTAGATTGCACTAGTTTTAAAAACGTATCTTCTTTGTTCCTATAACGTTGTTCTAAAGTATCTGGAGTTGCGATAATCTCACCTGTATCTGGATGAATAATATCTGCTTGATTATAAGGTTGATCTGGATATACGGATAAAGTAGTAATAATTTGACCCATAGTTTTAACACTTTTGCGCCAATTTCCCATATTTTCACGTATATCTTTTTCAAGTTTATTATAAGACGCACTTAATTCTTCATCCATATCTACAGCTATAGGGATTTCAGTATAACCTGGTAATCCTGTACTGATATCCTCTTGATTAATGAAAGCTGCGTTTTCTAATAAAAACTTAGTAAATACTAATGGAGATACGCCGGGTAAAGTTTTAATTCTAGTTGTGCCAATTTTATTTTTTTGAATACCAGATTCCCATCTATAGTTTGAAGTTTTCTTCACGACGCCATATTCTTGAGTAAACTTATTTTCATTGTTGTATTCAAAACCTTCTTTTTTCATAGTTTGTGCGAACGTTCTATATAAAATATAAAAAATACCAGACGCATATCCATTTAATAGAGTTCCTGTTAGACCTATAACCTTACGAGCTACTGATGCTAAATCGCCAAACGCTTCACCTTGAGCACTATCTCCAGCTTTTAACTGATGCATTTCATCAAATACTACATAATCAATATGATGCTTTAAATAACGATGAATATATTTAGCAATAGAATATTTACGAGGAGAACGCTGAATAGGGAACGTGCCAACTTCCATCATCCCAACAACATTAAACAAAGCAGAATATAAACTAGATTCTTCTTTAGTAAGTTTTCTTTTATTAGAAAGCTCATAATAAACTTTAGAAATATGTTGTTTTTCTATCCAGCCTTGCTTGCCTAGTTTAATCCAATCTGAAATATCATGCTCATTTGTCTTAATAAAAGGCTCCCATAACTTACAATTACAGTCAACTTTCTCGTTTTTATTTTTTTCAGTATTCCATTTTTGAACTGTATTCATACATTTACGATTACTTGCAGTTTGTTTAAGAAAAGCAGTCTCTTTCATAAAGTGCTGAATAGGACGCTTATTTCTTCCTCTACCTTCCCAAGTTAATGTATATAGTGGTTGATGACAAGAAGGGCAAACGTAGCAATGCTTTCTTTTAGACCAAACAGCAGCAGGTCGTTCTTCATAGCTTAGTTTAGCTGTTTCTTTAGAAATGATAAGCCAAATATGTCTATTACGTTTATTAGATTTTAATTTGGGCATTAAGCTTAATAATGTACTGATACTGTCTACGATATATACTTCTGATAAAGGAGCTAAAGTAGAGATTTCATATTTCCATTTATAAACTAAATGACTAGGACACATTACTATATTAAGACATTTCTTTTTATGTTTACTATTAACTAGTATAGAACCTATTGCGAGCGCCGTCTTACCGACTCCGCACTCCCCGATTATAAATGACGACTTTTGATTATCTAAACAGTTGCTTATAGACTGAATGACATCTTTTTGTGCAGGATATAGTTTAATATTACGACTATACTCAACATAGTTAGCATAATTTATAAGTTCTTTACTATACTTATCTTTATTAGGAGTAAATCTAGGAGTGAATCCTTTTTGAATACGATCAGCTAATACTTCAGAATAAGTATTAAGATAGCCGTCTAAACCTTCAATAGCTTGCATAGGTTCTGATGCTAAGTTTGTTCCATTAATAGAAATAACTTTAGTTTTTAATCCAGTAGATATTAAATTTATTAAATAATCTACAGGACAGCAGATAGTATAGCCAATTAGCTTTTTATCATTATTATCATCATCAGAAGATAAGATATTCATAGTATACATATATCTATTTCTTATTAAAGAATTAATAATATAGTTAATCCATTCTTTTAAAATAGGGATAGATGAGTTCTTGTATAATTTATAATATACAGCATCTTTTAGTTCCTCACTAAAATTATAGTCGTCTTCAATTCCGTTATAGATATTATCCATTATTTCACTAAATTCATCATGAGAATCTACATCTACCTCTCTAAAGATAAATAGAATTAATTTCTTTTGCCCAATATCTTCAATCATTCTATCTTTCTTATAGATAATAGTATGATAAAAATCTGAATTAGGTATCTTAGTAGAAATTACATGATAAGAGTTTGGCGTAGTTTTATACCATGAACAATTACATCTGATTTCTACTTTCTTATTAATAAGCTTAATGATTTCTTTTGTTGCCGTTGAATAAGTAAATAAGGAAGCATAACATACTCCCTCATTAAAATATCTATCCGTAGCGGCAACGTTCATACGAATATCATTAATATCTCCTATTCTCATAGTATAGCTCATTTTATGCTTCCTTTCAACTTCAAATAAAATATTCCGACAATTTGTTTATGCTAGTTTCTTATAAGTACCGTCTGGTAAAAAAGCGTTTATTTCTACTCTATTGGTTGTAGTTTCATTAACTTCTATTGAATTACTTTCTGCCCTAATCTCATTATCACTATCTATTTTACGGACAACACGTCCTTTTACGGCATGATAAAATCCATTGCCTTCATCAACAACTCCATCTAAGAAGCCTGAAGTAAGAACAAGACCTATTTGTCCTACGTTAAATGGTAATAGTGGATGCTTTTCTTGATTCAAATCATCAATATTTTGTTCTTTCCAAAATTTAGAGGTGCTATTAGATTGTCTATAAAATTCATTCAGTTCTTCATCATCAATAATTGAACCTCTGAATTGTTTAATATCTAAAATTCCCTTAGGGAAGGTAATCTTTTGTAGGTTTTCAATATTAGTTATATCTTCAATATTATCATAAATATGACGTAAGTATTCATAAACAGAAGAATCAACTTCTTTATTATTAGATTTACGAGTTCCTACAAAATAACAAATATCATTTGTACAACTATTCCAATCTATTGTAGTTCTAAATAGTTGTACATTAGTAAAGTTTTTAGCTAATAAGATGCAAATATCTTTATAATATCGAAATATAGGTAATCCTAAGACAAAAGTTCCACCAACTCTTAAATATTGAATACTTTTTTGAATAAAATCTCTTTCTTTTTTAGGTATTAAATTAGAATAATTTTTATTATATTCAATTTGAGGAATTGTAAAAACTATATCAAATACATCATGACTAATGAAAGACCCTTTTAAAGGTCCATATATTAACCTAGTAAAGTTCTCTTTATATCTTCTTTCAATAACTTGATTACAATCTATTCCGTATACATTAATATTATCAATATCGTGTTCACTATAATAAGAACTTTTAATTTGATAGATATCTTCTCCTCCATGAGTAATAACGTTTAATAAGTTAAGATTACGTTCAGACGGTGCATCTATAGCTTTACAGATTAAACTTGCTGCTTTTTCTGTAAGATACCAGTCTTCATTGTTATACGTACTAAAGTTACCAAAATCGTATAAATCAGGTCTCTCAAAAAATTCATCAGGAACTTCTTTAAAAAGCTCAGTAATAATCGATATAGCATCAATATATTCCTCCAATGTTTTAGCGTTATTGATAGACATTTTTAAAACAGATAATACTGCGTATGCAGAATTAATAACGCTCTTATCTCTAAAACGAGAACTTTGTAAATTTTTAAGTTCTTCTAAAGCATTTTTAAAATCAATATAGCAATCTTTTATATTATTAACTGTATTTGTTAAATTAAAGTCATCTTTTTGTTTTTGTTGCTGTTTTTCTAATGTTTTCTTAATAGAATTAAAACGAGAGATGCTATCTTTTAAAGTAAACATTGCAAGAAGCATTTGTATATACAACCTCCTTTAAGCTATCTTTTCTATAGTTTGAAGATAACAACTATCTTCAGTATTTTTAATAGCAACTATTCTATACTTGTTCTTCTTTCTAATGCCGTTTATTATCTTAGACTGTCTTTCATATATTTTAGACAAAGCGATACATTGAATGTCTCCGTTACTTGTTATTAAGCTAAGAGTACCTGGATTTTGTGCCTTAGGTTTAGTAACTTTTCTGACAAAAACCTCACCTGTAAATGTCTGCATATCTTTTATTTTATTCCAATTAAGAGACTTCATATTGTTTTCAGGAGTGTTTATAAATATAGCTCCGCCACATAATATATCTTCTATTGTAGCTGATATATTATCATCTTGTAATATGCTTATATTATATAACTTATTAGATATTTTGAATTCAGGTTCTTTAGAATAATATTTAAACATATCTAGTCTAGAATTAAACTCTTTATTTCTAATAAAACAATCAAAGATACCGCCTACTATAGAAGTAATCATAGCATTTTTATTAAATGAACGAGCTTGTACTTTATCTTGTAACTCTTTAAATGAAATAAACGGTCGCAATTCTTTTATGTGTTTAAATGCTTTTTCACCTATTCCTTTAATAGCGCACATTCCTATACGTATCTTATCATCTTCTACAGTAAATTCCCAATTAGATTTATTAATATCTGCCGGTAAGAACTTTATATTAAGATATCTACATTCTTGAACAATATCTTTATAAGTATCTTTATCTTGTTTAAGATATGCACTAGTTAATAGGTTCTTCATATATTGTAATGGATAATGATATTTAAGCCATGCGGAACAATAACTTAATAAAGCATAAGACACAGCATGAGATTTATTAAAAGAATATAAAGCAGATTTCTCTAGTAAATCAAAGATATGTTCAGCCGTTTTAATATCTATATTGCGTACTAAAGCTTTATTAATAAATTCTTCCTTATATTGCTTAACTTCAGTTGTCTTTTTCTTTGCGCAAATCTTATTAAACTTATATCCGTCTGATAAAGAAAAACCAAAGTTTACAAATACTTTCATAATTTGTTCTTGAAATATAGGAATACCAAAGGTATCTTTAGTAGCACTATTATATTCTTCACATAAGTATTGAGGTTGTGCTTTTCCTTCTAGTATCTGCATATATTGTTCATCTAATTTAGTAGAAATACATGGTCCTCTAACTAAGGCTAAACATGTAGCTAATTCTTCTATTGTTTTAGGTTTCAATCGACACATTCTATCCTTATAAGTTTTACTGGCAATCTGAAATATTCCAGTAGTATGCCTAGAACCTATCATATTCCATACAGCTTCATCTTTAAATAGAGTTTCATCTTCATAGTTAAATTGAATTCCAATATCTTTTTCGGTAGCACTAACTGTATCTAAATAAGCTAATGCCAGCATATCGAACTTAACAAAAGATTTTTCAGCATCATGTAAGTCTAAAGATGTAGCCAGAATTCCTTCTTTATTAGGTTTTATTAAAGGAATTTTATCATTTAAAGATATCGGACTAATTAAAATACCTGCTGCATGTATTCCATAAGAAGAAGGTAATCCTTCTATTTTTTCTGCTAAATCGAATATATCCTTATATTGTATAGACAATTCTTGTAGTTTATCAGAAACCGAAATAGAAGTTTTAATATCTAAATCAGTTGTTTTTTCACCGTCATCATCATAATAAACAGTAGGAATAAGTTTAGCTATATAATCACCTATTTTAGGTTCATATCCTAATACTCTGGCGGCGTCTCTAATAGCTCCTTTGGCTTTTCTAATATGAAAGGTACTAACTAAAGCACAGTTGTTATAGCCATACTTATTAACAGCATATCTAAACATATCATCTCTATAAGCTGGTTGAAAATCAATATCTATATCTGGAACGGCAGCTCTTTGAGGATCTAAGAATCTTTCAAACATTAGTCTATATTTAATAGGGTCTGCTTTAGATATACCTAATAAATAACTAACTAGACTACCAGCAGCACTCCCTCTACCAGGTCCTACTGCTATATTATGTTGTTTAGCCCATTGTATATAATCTGCTACTATAAGAAAATATCCACAAAAGCCTAATTGCTTTATAACTTGCAACTCTCTATTTAGTTCATTGATATATTTGCTAGGCTCTTTCTTATTCTGAATTATCTTTTCTAAATTAGAGTAACATAAATCGTATAATATGTCTTCTTCAGACCTATTTTGTTGGCCATTGTCAAAATTTATATTGTATTTAGGCATATGTAATGTAGAAGATAGTTCAACATTACACTTTTCAGCTATAATAGCGGTATTTTTAATTGCTTCTTCTCGAATATCATCACTAATACAGGGGAAGTTGTTATATAATGTACCATTTTGCATAAACCAATAACAAGTATCTGGATATACAAATTCATCTTTATTAATAGCACTCTTTCTTCCTAATAAAACATGAGCATTATGTGCAACTGCATCTTCTTTATTAAGATAATGAATATCATTAGTTGCTACTATAGGAGTATTTGTAAGATGAGATAACTTTATTATATCATTATTTACCTTGATTTGACTATCAAAATGTCCAGGCTGAATCTCTAAATAAAATTCATCTAAGCAATCCGTATATTCATTAAGAATAGCCGCTGCTTTAATCATATCATTTTTTAATATAGCTTGAGGTATTCTGCCAGCAATACATGCTGATAAGCCTATTAATCCTTTGCCATATTCTTTTAATAGATTTATATCTATTCTAGGTTTATAGTAGAAACCATCAGTAGCAGCTATATTATGCAGCTTTATTAAATTTTTAAAACCTTCCTGATTTTTAGCTAATAAAACAAGGTGATATCGTTCATTATGCTCTTTATCTTTAATAGAGATATCAGATGCTTCGTAAGCTTCCATACCGATAATAGGCTTTATGTTATTTTTAATACATTCATCTGCAAAAGCATATATAGCAGATAAGCTTCCGTGGTCTGTTACAGCTAATGCATTAAGACCATACTCTTTACCTCTAGCTACATAATCTTTTATTTTTAATATAGAATCTCCTATACTGCCTTGAGCTAAATGTACGTGTAACGGATAATATTTAGATAAAATAATAATCACCTTCTTTGTTATAAAAAAATAGGACGACATAATTTGTCGTCCTATTTACTGTAATAGTGTTTCCTTATATTCTGTATTGATGAAGATAATAGACCTACGTCCAAATTCATCATAAGTTTCCCATCTATTTTTATAGATAGGTTTACCGTTTCTTGTTCGTACATATTGAGAGTATTCTATTTTTGGCGGTCCAAATAACTGAACAGCTTCTTCATATCCTAAGATATCTTTATACCAGATAATAAAACCACACGGATTTCCATTTGTATCATATTCTTCAAATCTTCTAATATGTTCATCGACGTAAGCCATAATATCATCATCTTCCTTTCTTTAGAATTCTTCTTGTCTTTCTAGTTCGTGATATTTTTTACATAAGTTTATTATTGTTTCTAATAAATATTCTGGATGTCTTACTTGTATATGACATTCAGAAATTAAAGCTTCGTCTATTCTTTTTATAGCTTCTTCTTCAAAAGCTTTTAATATAGATGGATACATAGATATATTACCTCAAATCTAATTGTATTAATATTTATCTTTAAATATCGTATTGAGCAGCCAAAGATAAGGTTAAAAGGTATCAGTAGTTTATAAATCTGAAGGCAGTATGTTAATAAAAAAAGAAGAACTATATTATAATATAGTTCTTCTTAAAACTGAATTATATTTAATTATAGTTATCTAAATCGATTTTTACTAAACCAATGAAAGAATTTGAATCACATTTAATATCTTTAGGGTTTGACATTGGCGGAATATCTTTATTTTGTTCTTTCATACATAATAATGTTAAAACTAAAACATCTTCTGCCATTTCATAAGCTTCTAATAATGTCTCTCCAAAAGTATAACATCCTTCTAAGTCAGGAAAATCTACCAAGTAAACTCCATTAGAATAATCTGGATCGTTAATATCAAATGTAAATACTGCTGGAAAAATATATTTACTCATATATATTAACTCTCTTTCTTATTATAGATGACGTGAGTCTATTTTAAGCATACATAATGCTAAGTTATGAATACAATAACCAATATTACCACCTGGATAACATGTGATACTCAATGAATTATCTTCGTTTTTAATGATATCATATAATTTTATAGTAGCTATATCTTTTTCTGTTAAAGTTTTATTGTCTTGTAACATTCTTATAGTCCAACCATCATCAGTAATAGTACAGCTTCCATCTTCGTTCTTTATGACATAGATATCTAAATAATCATTATAACTATCTAAGTATGGTAAAGATATTCTATATATAGACTTTTTATTTGATGCTATTGTTTGTATAGTTAATTCATTTAGATAATCTAAATAAGCTTTTTTAAAATCATTATCATTCATATATATTTTATACCTCTTTTCTGTTTGATTAACAATAAAATTATATAAAATATGCATCATTTTATATATAAGCTATTCTCGCTGAAAATATTCATCAATCATAAATAACCTCATTAATAAATAAGAGCATTAAGCATATATCTATTATATACTCAATGCTCTTACTGTGCTTAATTAATTATTATCTGTATCATTTAGTATTTGTAGGCATCTTAGGCATTAATCTGGTAGATTCAGTAATAGGTATACCTGCTTCTGTAGGAATGTATATAACTTGGTCTTTAGATTCTTTAAGTGCTTCTATCCACAAGTAATGAATATATTCATCTTGCCCCTTAAGAGAATCTGCAACGATTTTATTTGCTTCAGCAAGACCTTTAGCTCTTTCTACTTCAGCAGCCGCAAGCATTTCTGCTGCTTCTTTCTTTGCTCTAGCTTCTGCGATAGCAATTTGTCTATCTTGTTCAGCTTTAGCTAAAGCAGCTTTTCCATCTTGTTCTGCTGAGAAAACTTTCCAATATTGAAAACCATATACTACTCCGCCGATTCCAACTATAACGACAATAGCAATACAAATTCCAATAATAATATTTAAAAGATTATTATTTATTTTAGGTTTTCTATTATTATCCCACATGTTTTTCTCCTGCATCATGTTTTACTCTATCATGTTCTTCAGCTTGTTTAGCGTTATTCCATCTATCCATAGTTCCTACTAAATATCCGGTAATACGTCTAATACGTTCAAATTTTGGAGTTTTAATGTCATAATCAATATCTACATCATCTCCATTTAGAGATAGTTTAACAGATGTAATGTTATCTAAAGAACCTTCTTTTTCTTTTAAAACAGCAATGTATGCATCTCGTTCTTTCTTACTCATATTAAAATTAGAAGTAATTTTCATATATTATACTTAAACCTCGCTTTTGTCTCTTTTAATAGATATCTTTTTATGTTCAATTTCTTTACGATGACAATGCGGACATTCGTTTTCTATAATACCTGTGTACCCACATACAGGGTCTCTATCTACAGGATGATTAATAGAAAAATAACCCATATTAGCATCATGCATAGCTCTAACTAGAGCTTCAAATGCTTTTAAATTTTTAGTTGGGTCGCCATCTATTTCGATATAGCTAATATGTCCAGCATTGGTTAAGGCATGATACGGAGCTTCTATTTGTATCTTCTTAAAAGCATTGATAGGATAATATACAGGAACATGAAAAGAGTTAGTCATATAATCTCTATCAGTTACACCTTTAATAATACCGTAAGCTTTTTGATTAGCTCGTTGAAATGTTCCTGCTGTACTTTCTGCTGGAGTAGCAAAAGCTGTCCAGTTCATATGTTCTTTTTCAGTATATTCATCAGTACGTTTTCTTAAATGTTCAACTATCTTTAATCCTAACTTTTGAGAAGTTTCACTTTCTCCATGATGTTTACCTATAAGATATTTTAAACATTCTGCTAAACCACAGAACCCTATTGAATAAGAAGCATGTTTTAATACTTCTTTAATTGTATCAGTAGGTTTTAATTTATCAGAATCAAGCCAAACATGTTGTCCCATTAGAAATGGAAAGTTATAAACATGTTTATTTTCAATAACGCTTAATCTATGAAGCAAATAATCGTGAGACAGTTCAATATATTTATCAAATAGTTGAAAGAATGTTTCTAAATTTTTATTAGATTCTATAGCTAACTTAGGTAAATTAATAGTTACAAAACTAAAATTGCCTCTACTACCACTTATTTCTGGACCGTTAATATTACCCATTACTCTTGTTCTACAACCCATTGTAGCAACATAGCTATTATAATCATTAGGTTTATAATATTTAAGATTATATGGTGCATCTAATGATTCAAAATTAGGGAACAATCTCTTAGCAGATACTTTCATAGCTAACTTAAATAAATCATAATTAGCGTCTTCAGGATTATAGTTAACGCCAGTTTTTAATACGAAAATAGATATAGGAAAGATTGGAGTTTCTCCATTACCTAACCCAGCATTAATAGCATTTAATGTTTCTCTAATAACTAGCCTACCTTCTGGAGACGTGTCCATACCATAATTAAGAGAACTAAACGGAGTTTGAGAACCAGCTCTTGAATGTAGACTATTAAAGTTATGAATAGCAGCTTCCATTGCTTGATGAGTTTCTTCTTCAACTTCTTTACAAGCTAACTTATAAATAGTTTTAGCTATAACATAAACTTCGTCTTTTGGTATATTTGAATGTTTAATATATAAAGCTGATGTTGCCAATAAAAATTCTGTTAAATGTCGTATAACTCTTTCTTGTTCTGATATGCTTTCAAAATAACGTACTTCTGACCAATCTATCATTGAGATAAGATTATCTACACCTTCATTATTTAATGCTGTTGTTAATAAATAAGGATTATATTTAGCTGCTATTTTAATTTGTTTTGTAACAGCTCTTTTAAAAGACTTTCTTACGCCTTCCGCCATAGCGTAATCCCAAGCATTTATGGACTGTCCACCGAGCATATCGTTCTGGTTTGACTGTATAGCTATACAAGCAAGTGAGGCATAAGAACGTATAGATTGCGGTTCTCTTAAAAATCCATGACCAGTAGAAAAACCGCCATGAAATAATTTAAGTAAGTCTATTTGACAACAATTAAAAGTAATAGCTGAAAAGTCTTTATCATGGATATGAATCCAATTTTCTTTATCAGCTTTTACGAATTCTGGCGGAATTAAATAGTTATCAACAAAATACTTAGAACCTTCTGTACCTAATTTAAGCATAATACCCATAGGAGCATCAGTATTGATATTGGCATTATCTCTTTTTAAATCTATATCAATAGCATCTGAAAAGAAGATATCTTTATATGTTTCCATTAAATAGTTTTTAGCTTCTCTATACTCTTTATGTTTTTGTCGATAAAGAATATAAGCCTTAGCTATTTCATACTGTTTATTTTCCATTAAAGCTTTTTCAACAATATCTTGTATTTCTTCTACAGTAACACAAGATTTATCTAGTTCCTCTTCGATGTCTATAATGATTTGATTGATATCATTATCAGATATTTGATAAGGCTTATCTACATCATTATTAGCTCCATTAATGGCGTTAAAAATCTTTTGTTTCTCATATGGAACTGTTTTCCCAGACCTTTTTATTACAGTAGTAATCTTCATTTTAATAACAAATCCTTTAGTTTGTTTTGTTTGGATAAAACAAAAAGATAGTCGATGATATAACGAGACCACGATTCAAATTTATAATATTTATCATATAACTCTTTTATATCCATCCAACTACCTTCCATTTTATCTTTTTCTTTAATAGAAACTCTATTATTAGTCGTAACGGCAAAAACAAATCCTAAGTGTTCTTTTGTTTCAGATTGTAAATCTCTAACTGTTCCTAAATAATTTAATTTATATATTGTTTTTATATTAACTTCTTCTTCTAGTTCTCTTATTGCTGCATTTATTATTAAAGATTTATCTTTACCAGAACTGTCTATAGGATTTATATGTCCGCCAAAACCTAAACTATATACATTATTTAATCGAGAATCTCCCTTTTTACGATAAGCAGTATATAGCTTACTCATATCTTTATTAAAGATAATAGTATAAGGAATTAGCTGTTGTATAGAAACATTACCTTCTGCATCATTACGGCTAACAAATAGTCCTCCAGTTTCTATTTCGTTAAAATATTTTATATACTGATTAGTATTGCTACTAATTCGCATACTAAATTTATCAGAAAACATTTGAACTCTATCAAATGGAACAACAAATACTTGTTCATTTCTACAAAGCTCTTCTTGTTTCTTCTTATTGTTAAAATATTCAAACATATTTAATTGATTGTGTCTGGAAAACTACATTATCACATAGTTTTCCAGACAAATAACACTTATATTTACATAAAAAATTTAATTATTAACAACTTCTTTTAAATGACTATATGGTCTAAAAACAGGCATCATTCGTTTTGGGATGTATATTTCTGCCTTTGTATCAGGCATAATAACTCTACGAGCTGCTCGTTCTTTTACCTCAAAGCATCCAAAATCGGCAACTTGAATTTTGTCGCCTTCTTCTAAACTATCAGTAATAGCGTCAAAAAGAGCATCTACTACTCTTTTCACCTTTGTTTTTGGCATATCTGCATAATCAGCAGTTAAAGCAATTAACTCTGTTTTGTTCATTCAATAATGAACCTCCTGTTTATTTATAATATAGTAGGACTATCTTTCTCATAGCAATCTGGACACAGCTTACGCCCAGATAATGTTTCTGTTATGTCGTACTCATAAAAATATCTATGGCAGCTATCACATTTTATCTTATTAGTTGAAGATAAAGTTTCTTTATTGTTAGAATTAGAACTTGTATCTTCGCTATATAACATACTATTTACTTTATCTTTTAAAGATGATACTTTTTCTATAGATATATTATCACTATTAGAGATACTTCTACTATTTTCTTGATAAAATGTACATCTATTAATTTCTAGCGATATAGCAAAAGAATATTGATTTAAGTAATCATAGATTTTACAAATAGGTTGTTGCTTACATGTATTACACTTCATATTACTTTATTTATACCAAACCTTTCTATTAAAAAGTTATTGAACATTATTTGTTCCTGAACAGTTTGTACGCTATCTTTGACTTTAAGTATGCTTGGAAGTATTTCCATTCGTAGTTCATTTAACTTAGACTCAAAATATAATGTAGTATCTTTAAGTATATACTGCCAATACAAAATAGTATGCAATCGTATATATTCTTTTAAATTGCATTTCTCTTTATTAGCCAAATCAGCTAAATCATATCCTGTAGGAAGAATACAAACTTTAGAATATATCCCAGATTGAGCTAACAAACTAATCGCTTTTAAAGTAGCTTTTTGTCCAGCATTGTCGGCATCAAGACAAAATATAGGAGTTTTATTATACTTCTTTATTTTGTCTACATGTTCTTGAGTAAACGATGTTCCTAATGTAGCTATTACGTTTTGAACTTTATATTTATGACTCAATATAACATCGAATACACCTTCAGTAATGATTACATCTGAATATTCATCTGTTATTAGATGTTCTCCGTAGAAATAAGAACTTTTTCGAAAGACTTCTGAACATTTAGAGTTATAATATTTAGGTTGAATACTATCTTTACTCCAATTCCAAAGACGACCGGAAAATCCAATTACGTTCTTATCTCTATTAAATAAAGGAAACATGATTCGATATCCATAATGCCAATCGCAAGCGCCTATTTTCCATTGTTGTAGGTCTTGCTTATCTAATCCACGATAACAAAGATACTGCTTTATTTGAGTTGTAAGATTAGATTGATAACATATAGAGTTTCTATTAAGTCTTTTAATAATAGCTATATTTTTATTAGAAAATGCAGGTATAGATAAATTCAATTTACTAGCTAATACTTTTATAGCTTCAGGAAATGTTAATACGTGCTTTGAACCTTTGTAATCAGACATCCACTGAAGAAAAGCGAAACAATCAGTGCCATAATTCTTATAACGACTGTTTAAATCTTTTTTACCATTATGACAGCCCATACATGCCCAGCTCCAGTTTTTTGTAGTTTTATTATACCAAATCCTAAAAGATGCAGTTCTATCATTATGATCTGGATGAGGACAATGGGCTGCCCATACATTGGTTCCAATAGGTTTTACTTCACAATATTCTTTAATTAATTCTAGCAAATTAATAGAAGCTTTAATTTGTTGACTTAAATCAGACATATTAATCTATCTACCTGTATTTCTAATATTAGCATAATTCAGATATTTTCGCAATATTCAGTTTTATTATTTTACAACAAATTTCTTATCTTGTTTAGTTAAAGTAATACCAGGAACTTCTACACCATCAATATAGAACTTATCATCTTTAATCGTCCCAGCTTTTTTCAAAGCTTCTTTATTGATAGTCGTAGTTTCTTTTAAATAATCACTAACATTAACTTGTTTTAACCAATACAAAACTTCTTCATCGTTGTAGTTAAATTTTACCGGTGGAGTTCTAAAACCGATTGTACCTTCTATTAATTTAAGAGATTTTTTATTAGAACCTTCTAATTGGTGCTCAGCATACTGTTGTAGTAATGTTTCATAATACTGCAATTTTCTTTGAAGTGGCATCAAACAAGATTCTTTCCATGTATTAACCTTATCAGCATATTTAGATAATGCTTCTTTTGATGTTTCTTCAATTTCATTCATTTGAGCAACAATGTTTTTATAACGTTTAATATAGATATTAGCTTCATCTTGATTTTTAATTATATAGTGGGTATCAACATCACCAATTAAGGTATCATCTTCTTTTTCAATAAAATTTAACAAATCTTCCATAGCAGGAATAGATGGTACTGCAAATGACATTATTCATCGTCTCCTTCGTATTCGTCATAATATTTTTTACCTTGTTTTATTACATCTTCATTGTCATAATCTAACAATACTTCATTACAGTCTTCACATTCTATAGCAACATTTGCTTCATCTCCATACATAACACACACTAAATTATGCCCTACGTGTTGTCTTAACATTTTATAATTCCAAGCACCCAAAACAATTTACCTCTTTCTTATAATATTTTAATAATAACATTTTGTTCTAATAAAGCATTGATAGTTTCATTTACCTCTACTAATTCATCAATCATATAATCGTCGTATTTATACGTTAACAATAATTCGTAGTCAGGATATGAACTTTCAAGATATACTTTATCATTGATATCTTTTGTCCATATCGGTACAGAAAATTTATTTTCTAAAACAAATCCATATTTTTCTAATAAGTCAATCTTTTTTGTATTTAATATATATTTCATTTTGATATCACCACATATAACATACATATTAACATAAGAGAAGTTATGATATTCTTGTAGACATAACTTCTCTTATAATTTATTGTTCAAAATTTCCTTTTACGATGGTATTGTCATAATACTGCTTCTTGTTTATAATCTTTAAAGCTATTTCATCCCAACTATTTTTCGTTATAAGCTGATAAACGAATACTGTATCATGGATAGAATCTGCTCTTTCCAATCTTCCATGTCTTTGTGTTTGAAGTGCATACGATTCAGCTAAGTCAATCTCTATCATATATTTGCAATTCGACAAATTAACTCCTTCTGTCGCAGCATTAGAACAACAAAGGATTTTGTATTCATCTTTAGTTTTGAAATTTTGGATTTCCTGATATCTAATATCAGAAGACAAATCTCCTCTAATGTACGCTAATTTGATTCCTTTAAAGATGTTATTAGGTTTTTGAGCTTCTTTTACAACTAATTGAGATATTATATTTTGCATCTTAGAAAATCTACTAAAGATGCAAACCTTTTCTCCTGAACTAATAATTTCTTCTAATAAGTCTAGCAGTATTTCCATTTTATTAGAATGACTTCCAGTTATATAGTTTTGAGCTATTTGGGAATCACTTAATGATAATAAAGCTTCTGTATCAGCTAATTCCTGAGCAAACGTTTGACGCATCAATATCTTAGCTTCTATCTGCTGAATTTCAATATTAGTTTTAGCTTCAGCTTCTGTTAAAGTAGCTAATAAATTTTCTTCTTTGTCTTTTAATTCTTGTATCTCATTCATAAGTTTTTCATTTATTTCTTCTTGTTCTGGAGTAAATTCACAATATCTTTGAGATACAACAAGCTTAGGAAGTTGCTTACTTACTTCTTCTGTCGGTATACTAACAAGATAAGGAGATATCATTCTATATAAAGTCTTTTCATTTAAAGCACCAATAACAATTCCTCTACCGCCCCATTTAACAAAAGTTCTATTAAACTTAGAAAGACTAGGAAATAGTTCTGGATTAACAAATTTAAATAATCCATATATATCTCTAGGGTCTTTTTGAATAGGAGTAGCAGTAGCACCAATTCTTATCTTAGCAGTATTGAAATCATATACAGCTTTAGCTCTAGCAGAGTTATAGTTTTTTATATAATGAACTTCATCGCAAAATATAAACTCTGGATTAATCTCTTTTAACTTATTCGATACATCTTGATTACGTAAAGTTTCATAGTTTAAAATATATAAATCTACATTATTACTAAATTGATTATCAAATGGAGATGTTATAGACTGCAAAGAAGAAAGTTCTTTCTGTAAAGCATCAGATTGCTCATTATTAGAAGATTGTTTAAGACGTTTTTTCTTATTTCTAATAATACTTTTATGAATACGTTTAGCTTCAACAGGAGTATTAACAATAAATGGAGTTAATGAAGAAAATTTCCGTATCTCATCTCTCCATTGAGATTTTAACGTTGCTTTTACTACTATTAAACCTGGACCTTTTATCGAATTAGACTTTAATGCTTCTAAATAGATACCAATCCCCATACAAGTTTTACCAGAACCGCAAGGACTCATTATTATACTACATTGATTGTTAAGAGCCATCTTAATAGCACGTTTTTGATAATCAAAAGGTTTTAGCTTCATATCAGTTCCAATACTTTCATAGTCTGTAACTTGATAAAAAGCATTAACATTATTATTTTTTACAACAGATGCTTGCTGTAAAATGTTATTCGAAGTAGTTTTGTTAAAAATTTTATTATCAAGATGCTCTAACATACCGAATCCTGCTTTATCAACTAACCATGAATGACTAGATAAGTCATAGTATTTTATGCGAATATTTCCTATAACTTGTAGATATTTGTCAAAATAGTATATATTTTTTTTGTTAATCGAGAAGCAAACTGAATACTCATATGGATATTGTTCAATTTTTTTATATTCTATAAGCTGCATAGTTCACTCCCTTACTACTTGATTTCTTTTTGTTCCGGATATTTACTTTCTGGATTATATTTCTTTATCTCAGATACAGTTTCAGATATAGTCTGAACTAGATTACCTTTGAATCTATTAACTTTATTTTGATCTGAAAAAGTATATCTAGGATTTTTAGCAAAATCCGATATTAAGTTAATGGATTGTCCAATCATATCTTCTAATAACTCAAAAGTATTCTTTTGAAATTTATAGTTATATTCTTTTATAAACTCTAATCTTTTTTGCTGTTCGATATATTGTTTCTTTAAGTTTTTAATCTGTTGTGAAAGCTGCTCGTTTTCATTTTGCAACTTAACTAAAACAGAATATGATTTAGTATTTTCTGCCTGCTCTTTTTGTATTGAATCCTGTAATACTTCTTTATATTCATTAAAGAATGTGTTGATTTGACTTTTCAAAGAAATAAATTTATCTTCTAATGGAATTGATGCTATATCATTATTACTATTATTTGCGATATTGTTTATAGAATTAATAATAGTTGCATCATTATTGTTATCGTTTTGCATATCATCAAAATTATCAGAAATTGTTAAATGAAAACAAGTCTCTTTATCGTTAATTCGTTTATATGCAAAAAGTTTATGCTCATATAAACTGTTAAGAGCAAACAAAAAATCATCAACAGGAATCATTTTTCTATTGATAAAAGTCATCATGTTGATATTTACCCAGTTTTTATCAGCTTTAGCCTTTTTTAAATACTGATAACAAATTAAAATATCATTAATATAGCCAACATCTATATTATCATTAATATATATTTTATTTAAAAGTTCTATATCTTTAGCTTCAAGATTATCATACTTACTTTTAAAAGATTGAAATAATAAATCTTTTTTTCTTTCTACATCAACATATTTATAACAAGTGCATTTTTCTTTTGGCGTAATAGAGCTAATGATGTTTGGATATCTTTTTATACTGTTATTGATATAGACAATTCTGACATTGTCAATTATATTATACTTTTTCTGAATATATTGGACCGATATTGGGAGCCAACCATCATTTTCTGTATTATTTTGTATTTTATTAATCAAATCGTCAACAATGCTTTTATTTTTATCTTTTTGTCTTCTATCCGCTAATTTTCTCCTTTTAATTTGAGTATCTGTTAATCCAAAAGTTAATGGCATTTTACGCCACCTCCGCCTACCTTTTAACTATATACTTAGAGTCAATCTCTTTTATAAATTGAGATTCTCTGTTAAAAATAGGGAGACCTTTTGCAAAAGAAACTTCTGGTCTAACAATAAACAAAAATTCTTTAGCTCTAGTCATTGCAACATAAAAAAGTCTACGTTCTTCTTCAATGTTGCCAGCTTCTATTGCTTTTTTATGAGGAATGATATTTTGATTAGCATCGCAGATAATTACAACTGGGAACTCTAATCCTTTACTTGCGTGCATAGTCATCAAATTAACTTTATTAAGTTGTTCTTCTGTTTCTTCATTATTATCCATAATAATATTGTTTAAGAAATCTTCAACACTGTTATAAGAAGAAGCAACGTTAGTTAATTCAATTACATTACCAATACGTTCTTCAGCAATATCTTTTTCATCGTTATTTTTTAGATAAGTAAAGTATTGTGTCAAATCAATTAATTTACTTATTACTTCATTTGCATTGTTATCAGAAGAGTGTAAACATAATTGTTCTAAAATAGAACATAAATTTAATATTCCTTTTGCAGCTTTCCCTTTCAAACTAGTAGAAGTTGTTTTTAATACTTCTATTAAATTCATTGTATCACAATATTTATTATCATGACAAGCATTAAGGATAATTTCAGCGCTTTTATCGCCGATACCGCGTTTAGGAACATTCAAAATACGTTCTAAAGATACTAAATCTTTTGGATTAGTTAACACTCTCAAATAAGCAACAATATCTTTAATTTCCATTCTAGAATAAAAAGGACAACCATTAATAATATCATAAGGAATATGATTAGCAACTAAATCTTTTTCTAGTTTTCTAGACAAATAAGACATACGATACAAAATAGCAATATCTTTATATTCGTAACCTAATCTAATAAGACCACGAATCGTTTTAGCAATGAAATTTGCTTCTTTCTCTTCATCGGTTAAAGTAACATAAGCAATCTTATCACCTTTTTTATTTTCAGAGAAAATATTTTTTTCTAATCTATCTTGATTTTTGTGAATCATAGACTGAGAAGCGTTAACAATCATCTGAGTTGATCTATAATTACGACCTAATATAAATCTTTTAAGATTATATTCTTTAATAAATTCATAATATTTAGAGATTGCAACACCTCGAAAAGAGTAAATGGATTGATCATCGTCTCCGACACAACACAAGTTCATTGTTTTCCCGCTTAAATATTTAATCAATAACAGGTCTCTGGGGCTGGAATCTTGTACTTCATCGCAAGATATATACGTATATCTTCTATTAATCTCGTTAATTACATTAGGAAATTGTTCAAATAGTCTAATTGTAAAATAAATCAAATCATCAAAGTCAAAAGCGTTTTGATTTTTAAGTTCAGCCATATAATCTTCATATATTGAAGCTACTTTTTCATCATAGATGCTTTCAGCTTGTTGCTTAGCTAACGTAGGAGAAATCATACGTTCTTTATAATGAGAAACCATACTATTAATGTTTCTTACAACAAATTTATCATCTTCATACTGATTAATAATATTAGCTAACACAGCATTTTTATCGTCATCATCAAAGATAGTAAACTTATTAGTCCAACCTAATAAGTCAGCATAACGTCTTAAAATCTTGCCGCAAAAACTATGATATGTACTTATAGTCACAGCTTCGGCTTCTTGACCGCAAAAATTAATTACTCTTTCTTTAAGTTCATTAGCGGCTTTTTTCGTGAAGGTAAACATTAAAATATTTTGTGCAGGAATACCTTCTGCTAACATATAAGCACATCTGTTAACCAATACTCTACTTTTTCCAGAACCTGGACCAGCAGATACTGCAATAGGTCCATTATAGTTTAATACTACGGCTTTTTGTTGTTCATTGAGTCCTTTTAAAATTTCAGTTTTAGTAAGCATACTATATAAACTCCTTCTATTTTTTATAAAACAAAAGGGGCTTTATATAGTAGCCCCTTAATCAACTATTATTAAACAAAACAATCTTCTGTTACAAATGTATCAGGTTCTCTGTATTTATCAGGAGTATCTCCTTCTTCTTTAACATTACCGCCAATAGATACAGCAATTTCTTCAACTGTTTTCTGACAATTATTGCCAGCAAAACCAGATAACGTTTCAATTTTATAGTTGCCTGTTCTGTCAATAATAACTTTAATTCTTTTTTCTTTCATTAGTATTTTCCTTTCTATTTTATTTATATTCTTCAGGAGGTAGTACATCTACTACTTGATCTGGAAAATAATTGTCATCGAACATAGCTAATGAAAATTTATGATACTGGTCACAATATATATCAGCGTAATTGAGTGGTCGCCATGTTTCTTTAATATCATCTAACGTACTAGCTATGCTATCAATATATCCATTTACATCTAAATTTAATTGAACTTCTGCTTCTACATTTAAATATAAATGACATGAATTCGCTCCACAATAAGGGCACGTTAATACTTTATTTGAATTTATAATACACCTTCTAATAAAAAGGACAGAAAAGCTGCCCTAATTTTAAGCATACGCATAAGCTTCAATTTCAATTTCATCTTCTGCGTTGGTTTCAATGCTGTTTACAATGAAACCATTTGCTTCTAACTGAGTGATTACGTTGTGTTTCTGATAAATCTGAGATAATGTATCTACAAAAGTAGCTTCGTTGAAACCTGTACTCCAGAAATCACCAGCTACAGTAACAGATACTTTGTTATTGAATGGATCGGGATTTTTCTCAAATATGAAACCTAATGGCAATTCTTTGCCATCTCTAATAAAACCTGCATCTACTTTATCTTCTCCCCAAGTATTGGATACTTCCTTAATAGATTCGTCATAATTAAAGCCTAATTCTTTGCAAGCTTCATGTAATAAATCCTTATCTACATTTTTCAAAACATCACAACTATATCTTCTCCAACAACTCATTTATGTTTCCTCCTTAAAATAGTAAGTTATTAATCTATATCCCATCTAGCTTTTTTAGGTGCTAACTTAGCCATTTTGTATAAGCTTACTAGAGCTTTTCTGGCGTTTCCTTCAGTCGCTTCCCAATAATTACTAGATTCAGAAGCTGCATTTAATAAAGATATTGCTTTTTCTAATTTTTTTTTAGTCTGTTTTATCGTTTTTCCCTGTAACCAATACAATCCTTGTTCTTTAGGAAAAACTTTTTTAAAGAATAGCGCATAATTATATGTTATGCTAAACTCTAAAAAATGTGTTCCACCTACTACATAATTAGCACCTTGTTCTAAAAATTTATCTTTAGCTTTAATAGTTTCACCTTTTTTATTTACAAGTGCGACACTATATCCCATTATCTTACCTTCTTATTTTTTATCCAATAAGAAATCTAATGTAGGAGCAATACCACATGACATTTTACCTTCAGGACAATAACCTTTTTGTTTACAAGCAGAACCAGCTTTCTTAAATAATAACGGAGCTACTTTTTTAACTTCTGCTAACATTAAATTAGCTAGTATACGAATTTCCCACTGTGCGCGATTACAACAACGTAATGAAAAGAAATGCAGCAAAGAACGAACATTAAACGTTACTATAATTTTAGTTTCAGTCGCATTAGGAAGAATGTATCTAGCATCTTCTTTAGGAATACCAGCATCAATTAATTCGTTATATACTCTGTTAATAGAAGTCATTAGATTTGTAAATTTAGATATAGAACGTTGATTTTTAGCAATAGATGGCGGCACTATATATTCAAAATTGCTTTCGTTAACATAACGCTGAGACTGCTGCGAATATGAAGCAATACGATGACGTACTAACTGATGAGTAAGTGTTCTACTTACTCCTTCTATTGCAAAAGTAAAAGTAACGTGTTCTAATGGAGATTCGTGTCCCATTTCCATAAGCTTATTAATAAATTGTTCTATAGTGTCTTCGTTTAAACTATCTAACAGTTTATATATATTACTATTGCTATAACAAAGCTTTCCTGCCGTAGCGATAGTTTTTTCTGGATTTGGAGTATAATTAATTAATTCACAATGTATCATATTTAACCTCTTTTACCAAAATGCAATATCATCTTCTTCGTTATTAGAAGAAGAAATTACTTCAATGTTTTTCTTATTAGTTTCATAATCAGTACGTCTTGCTCTTCCTTTACAATACGTTTCTAGTATTAAAATCTTTTCTTTAGAAGATTCGTATACTGGTATAACTTCTTTAGTAGCCGCTATAATTTCTTTTGCTGTAATGTCTTTTTCTCCAGTTTGTTTATACTTAACAAAAGCTTTTCGCATACAGTTCTTTACCGTTTCTTCTATTTCTGCTCCAGTAAAATGTTCGGAATAAGCTACAGCAGTATTAAGAAGTTCATCGGAAATATTTTGTTTATACTTGTTAAAATGAATTTTAAATATTTCTCTACGTTCTTCTTCTTTAGGTAATCCAAAATACCACGTAGCATCTAATCTTCCTGCACGAGTAAATTCTGGCGGTAATTGACTAACGTCATTAGAAGTCATAATAACATACACACCGCTATCATTATCGTTCATAAACTTTAAAATTTCCTGAAAGACACGTGAAGTTATCCCAGAATCCGAATTGTTGGAGCTATTAACCCCGCCAAGCACTTTCTCCACCTCGTCCAAAAGTAGAACACATGGAGCACATGCCTTAGCTACCTGTAATGCTTGCACGATTTTCTTTTCTGATTCGCCTACCATTCTATTCATAATCCTATTAATAGAAAGAATAAGTAAAGGAACTTTCATTGTCCCTGCAAAAGCCTCTGCCAATGCAGTTTTACCGCATCCAGGAATACCTACACTCATATATCCTTTTGGTTTGGTTAATCCAAACTCAGCAGCTTCTTCAGTAAACAAATCTTTTACTTCATAAAGCCAATCTTTTAAAGCATTATTACCGCCAATATCGTTCAATGAATACTTAGGTATTCTATAGTCTAAAGCGCCAGATTTCTTAACAGCTTGAATTTTAGAATTAGAAATAAAATTTAAATCTAACGTATGATATTTAGTAAGAGACTCTTTTAATACCATGTTAATTTCATTACGAGTTAATCCTATGCAAGCATTAATAATAGAAGGGATTTCTTTATCTTTAGGAATAATATAGTTAGCATCAACTGAGTGCTGTTTTTTCAATATACGATAAGCTTTATCAACTTGTGAAGATACTTCTTCTTTATTAGGAAGTTTATAATCGATAGTATAAAACAACTTAGAAATATCTGATGGAATATTAGACGTAGTTGATATAATGATAATTGGATTATAGAAATACTGATTTTGTTTTTGCGAACAATAGAACTCTTTTAAATAAGGCTCTTTTAAATCCCTAATTCTTCTAATATTGTCTGGATTTAAAAGCTTATCGAAGTCTCGTAGTATATATATATTATTACTGCCACTATAACTTTCAGCTCCAAATGTGGTACTTTTAATAATCTTAAACAATGTTTGAGTATTTTCTACTACTTTTTTATCTTCTGGAGGATTATTAGATTTTACCAAAGGAACTTCTGTTAATCCTTCGCTACAAGACCAAAGTCTTAACTTGTAGTTAGGAAAATTAGATAAGATAGTTTCTTTTATGTCTGTGATTACATCTGTTTCTTCATATGTTGTAATCCAGATACATTCTATCTTAGCTTTTAAGATATCTTTTAATTCTCTTAAACAATCCCGCATACGATTTTCCTTTCTAAAAAATTTTAAAAATCAATATCAAACTCTATATCATCATCGTTATCCTTATTTGATATTGATATATATTGTAACCTATCTTGAATAAGTTGCTCTGTATTAGATATATCGATATTAGTATATTTAAAACTTAAATCTTTAGCTGCTGATATAGATATGTTACCTTTTAAAGAAATAGATGATATCTCATTACTATTTGTTGTTTCTTCTATAAATGATAAGCTTGAAATTGTTATATCCCAATCATTTACATTTGGAATATAAACTTTATTAAAATCAGTATTAGCAATTTTTACGCAAGAAGATAATACGTGTACTTTTGTATCTGGATATGGTGTAGTATTAAGATCAACAGCTTCTGTTGTTCCTATACATTCATCATTATCATTATAAAGAAAACCTAATCTATTAATACAGATACGTTCATCTAAACAAAATATACCTTTTTCAAATAGTAGTTCGTTAACGATGTCTTGGTTAATTGATGACATTGCATCTACAAATATATCTATATCTCTAATATCTATATCAAATAAAGAGCCTATTGTTTCATTTAGTTTGTTGGCTATAATCATTTCATCAAATTCAAGTTTACTAGAAACTTTTAATTCAGAAATTGAACCTTCAAAGATAATAGTATGATTTTCTTCGTCAGAAACCATAGAATATTTTATTTCATATTGCTTATCTTTTGTACTATCAGGTAATCTTACTAACAATTTAACTGATGGTAATAATTCGCCAAACATAGGAATGTCGTCTGTCCATAACTGTAGCCCATCTGATACTATATCTGACGGTATATCTGTTATTAGTCTATTAGCCAAATTTTATCATCATTCCTTTCGTATTTATTTAAGCAGAAATTTTATTAACGTATGTTAGATTAACATTAACAAAACTACATTCTTCTTTTGTAATATATTTTAATTCAAAGTTAGGTGAAACATAAATTCCTGCTAAATCACTTGCGGGCAAACCTTGAACATAATTGCAATGATTTACATTAGTATAATTGTAGTCCCAAATAATTTGATTACTACTTCCTATTGCATCATGAAATCCATCACCAGCATTATCGTTATAGATATGTTTATCTTTAACATATTCACCATCTATTAAAATATCTATATTCTTTAATAAATTATCAATAAATATAAATTTACTATTTAATAACTTATCTAAAGTGTAATGAGTAAACACAATAATATGGAAACCTTTTTCTTTTAAACCATGACAGACTTTAGCTAAATCTTCTGCTTGGTCTAAAGGTTCGCCGCCAACAAAAGTAATATATTTGTTTGGTGCAAACTTAGTAATAGTTTCAACAACATCATTAGTAGAATACTCTTTTACATTATTAGGTACTTTCCATATCATAGGATTAAAACAATCTCTACAAGGATTGCCATTAGCCGCTTTAGAACATCCAAATAAGAAAACTTCTGTTCTTTTATTATTATCAGGAGATGGACCAGCGTTTTGACTAGTCCATTTAACATCATAAATTTTCACTGCATCAATTCCCTTCATTATATAAACATAATACTATTAGATTTCTTGATAATGTTCTAACTCTACAATACTCTTATTGTCTGTTAAAGGTTTATATTCCTTAATTAAAGCTCCACAATTAGAACACTTAATTCTAATAGAATGAATCTCTTTTATTAGCTTATCAACATATAATGGATGTCTTTCTAATGTAAAAATTTTATCTTCATTAAGTAAAACACATCCACACTTAGTACATTTCATTTCAGTATCATCAAAAAATAAAGCCATTACTCAATATCTCCTAATTCGTCTTCAGCTAAAGTATCTTTTACGTAATTGATAAAACTATTTAATTCTTCTGGCGGTAACTTTTTAAAATTAGTATATTTATTATTAGACCATGCTCTTATTGTTTCATCTATTTCATAGTCTGATAAACTATATTTTTGTTGAATGTTATTAAGATATTGCAACTCTTTCTTATACTGTTTTTGAATATCTTCATCTTCCCAATAATCTAAACTATTATACATATTGTCAAAGATATACTGTTCTTCTTTGTCTCGATATAATTCTGTACCGATTCCTAGTAAAGAAGCTGCTTTCTTTAATGCATCTGTACCGGCAGCTTTAAAAATACTTTCCTGTTCGGTATCGTTACCATTAATAATCTGTGAACCAGATGCACTCTTTTTAATAGAAATGATGTTACCAGTATCTTTATCTTGAAGATGTACTGTTAGCGTTCCAAACACATGACATACTGGTTTTTGAGGAATGGCTTCTTTAAATCCTTTTTTCATGTAAGGAACTGATTCTTGAATAAAAGCTTTATCAATACTCCAATCCCAGTTATAGTTAGCAAGTCTATTAAGAATGTCTATAACAGTACAGCCCTTAATATATCTTTGACCATTCCTAGAGCCTGGTACATTTAATGTTTTGATAAGCTCATTAGGGATTTTCTCTTGAATGATTTGTTTAAAATTATTATCTATATCTATACGCTGTAAATTCAAAATTAGTAATACTCCTCACTTTCTGTATACATATCAATATCGAAACGACAATCGTCTTTATCTTCAAATAAAGCAAACTTGACGTACTCCCCATAGCTAAAGCTAGGGGATTCTGGGATACTGACGAACCTTGCTATCAAATGACAGTCTTACGAGTTCTCTCCGCAATGGACAACGCCCTGCCCATATTTATCGTTTAACGAGAGCAAATTCGTCGGACGTGCCTTATATCCCTCGTGCTTTAGCACTGGGCTTTACGGCACACTTGGTAAAATCGCTTTAAGACATCTCTATTCGTACTTTCAAATATATAGCTTGTAGAACACCAATTAGGCATTAAGCTTCATCCTTTCTTATTTAGACAAGCCTGCATCAATCTTTAATGCGCCACTAACAGTAATTAAAGTATTATACTTAAATTCAATTCTGTTTTTAATACTTTCTAAGAAACTGTATCTTACCTTGGCTGCCATAAGCATTAATACCAAATTAAGTTTTTCGCCGCCTACTTCTGCGTTCATTAAAGCTTCAAAACCTGCTGCTTGTCTGGAAGTAGTATTAGTACCGCCATCTTTAGCAGAAGCAATAGTTTTAATAACAGTACCAACGCCAGCTTCTTTATCAGATAAGATGTTGATTAGACATTTAGCATCTTCTAACGGAGCAGCAATTTCATCATTCAAAGTATTTAATTCTTCTAATAAAATAGTGATAACTGATGGATTGATATCTCTATTAATCTTAATAGCTTCAATCTTCTTATTAACAGCATCTCTAAATTCAATCCATTTATCATCTACGAATTTAGATAACACAATAGTATTAGCTTCTTCAAAAGAAATCTTCATACCAAATATATCTAAATTACCATATTCATACGCATGTAAAGACCCACCATTCCCAGACACAGTATTAACTTCTTCAGACATTTCTTCTGTCTTATTAGTAGTTCTTCTTCTACGACGTTTCTTTGGCAGATTTTCTACAACAGTTTCTTTAATTTCTACATTTTCTTTATCAGAAGTTTCTTCTTTTGCACTATCTTCAACAAACTCTTTAACTTCTTTAATAAAATCAGGTTCTTCATCAGAAGTTATAATATTTTCGTTATATTCTTCTTTATTGTCTTTTAATGTTTCGTTTTCTTCCAGTTGCTCTACTTTATCTGTATTTTTATCACTGTCATTGTTATTAGAAGTAATACCATTTTCTTTATTTGTGTCTTCAATAACAGGAGTTACTTCTTCTTTAACTTCAGATGTTTTATCTTTAGTTTCCTGAACCTTCTTAATTTTTAATCTATTAAGAAGCGGATTGTTTACGTTTTTATTTAATAATGGATTATTTGTAACAGTAGGTGTTTCCTGTTTAGACATTTTTGCAAGCTGTTCAAGTAAACTCATTAAAATCTTCCTTTCAAGCTAATTCAATTACATATATTGTTTTATATTATCATTAATAAATATATTTTCTTCTGGATATGTTTCATTAAACCATAGAAAAATATTCTTAATATCTTCAGTAAAATCTAACTTATCTTGTTCAATACTAGAATCTAGTTTTATATCTTTCATTTCTAAAAAATAGCTAGGAGTATATATAGCAAATGCTGGTATGTCTTTTATACAAAACTGTTTACCATGCATCTTAAAAATTGTATCTTTCTTAAAAGTGTTTAAAGAAATGTTTCCTATTAAAAGAATCATTTTAGGGCTAAGCGTTCTAATAACATAATCTAAATACGTTTTACACTCATCAGTTTCTTGTTGGGTAGGCGCTCTCTTCTGTAAAGTACCATCTGACTTTGTTCTAGCACAACAACAATTTACAGTATTTATAAAAGCTAACTTACTAATATCTATACCATAAGCATTAAAAACTTTATTTAGCATGTCTCCTTCTTCAGTATCGGTAAAAGGAAATGAATTATTAGATTGACCTATTAAGGCAGATTCTCCTATTACTAGAATTGGTTCATATCCTGTTCCTTTAAATAAGGTTTTAATATTATACTGAGATATTTCGCAACAAGAACAGTCTTTTAAAATTATATTTAGTTTAGATACAGCTAACGGTTTTACTATATCTTGTACATAATCTAAAGGATTGTAATCTTCAGGACAGTTGTTTTCAACTAACTCTTTTATTAGGAATTCTGGAGAATGATTCTTTAATAAAGTTTCTAATTCTAGATACATTTTTTATATACGCCCTTTCTTATATATTCTAGCATTTTTCTTAACTAGAATCTAGTATTTTTAAGTTATTTTCTGCCTGCAATAAGGCAACTTCTGCTCTTAATTTAATATTTTCTGCTTCTATTAACTCCTTTCTCTTATTTGCTACATCTATTAAAGCATTAGCTCTATTGGCTACCTTTCTGTCTTCAACCATAGTTTTAATCATAGACATAATAATATCTTGTTCCGTAACTACAAAAACTTGACCGCCAACATGATTGGTTTCGTCTTCACTAAAAGCAAATTTAAGATACCAGAACTCTTTATTTTCTTGTAAAGCTTCTCTATGAAGTTTATCTAACCATTCTCTTTTAATAGTGAAAGATTTAGTTCCCTTAGCTCTATCTGGCATTTGAGTTTTTAGTTCTTCCATAATTTCTATAATACCAGATATTTGTTCATCACCTTTTTCTATAATAGTAGCTCCGCTATTAAGAGTCATGGAAGATGTTACGTCATCTTTCAATATCTTAATGTTATTTTTATGATTGTTGTATTCAAAACTAGAACCTTTTCTTTTATCAGGTTTATTAGCTTGTTTACGATTTAAGGTATAGCGTTTCTTTTGTTTAATAGGAATATAATTCACACTGTCCGAAAAACATGTATAGCACTTAAGTCCTTCAAATTTACAATCATCATGACCCCATTCACAGGTCATTATATATTCACCACCTAATAAAAGAGTGCAGCCAATTAAGACTGCACTTATATCACATATCGTAGCTTTTATGCCACAGTAACAACCTGTTCTTTCTTATTAGATTTCTTATTGCTTATCTTTTCTAATTCTGCTGTTTCAGCCTGAACTTCTTCTATTTCGTCTTCAGACATATTATCAACGCCACTACCAACAGATTTTAACAATTCATTAAATATATCTGGATTATCTTTCATAGCTTGACGAAAGGCAATTTTACCATTCCATTTATCTTTTACTTCACCTTTTTCATCATACCAATAGAGCCATGCTCCTTTTGATACAATAATACCTTTACTTATAGCTCTAGCTAAAGTAGATAAATACTGTTCAATACCTTGTCCAAATATAGCGTAATAGTCTAATTTGACATATACATTTTTCCACGGAGCACAATGATTTTTAGTAATTCTTACGCCAATCTTAACTCCTTCGTCTTTACCTATAGGGTCAGAATCTAAGATAGCTTTTTTTCTCAAATCTAATGTAAGACTTGACCAATATCGAATAGCCAGTCCGCCAGCTACAATCAAAGGGTCTCTACTCATACTGCCTATATCTGTGGATAATCTCTGTATTAATACGAAAGCTGTATTGTATTCAGCAACCATAGCTGTAAATTTAGAGACCATACGACTATTTAATCTCGCCTGAAGAGCTATCGTTGTATCAAACAAAGAAGCTTCTCTTTCTTTAGTAGGAATTAAACATTTTAAACTATTAATAACGCATATATCTGCTATGCCTGTCGATAGAATATTATATAAAATATCTAATATCTCTTCTGCTGGTTTTTTACTTTCTACTTCTATATAAAAGAATCTATCTGGATCGATACCAAATGTATCTACGATATATCCTTCTTCAAGAGAGTTTTCAGATTCTAACCATATGGCAATAAAATTTGGATCGTTTTTCATGTTAAACGCGATGGTCTCTAGTGCTAAACTAGTTTTTCCACTATCGGCTAAACCAGAAACTATAGTACATCTGCGTCTAGGAAAACCTCCACCTATAGCATCATTTAATTCATAACTAGGAGTAGGGACATACTGTATTCTTAGGCGGTCCAAAATAGCTTTGTTAGCCCCTATTCGTCCAATAATAATCTTCCCAGCTTTTTCATTTACTTTATTTGCAATTTTATCTAAAACGGCTAACTTCTCTGTTAAAGTTCTGTTATCCTGATACGGTACTAAACTTGCCAAAAACAACACCTCCAAATTTTATTGTTTTGCGGCAGTTACTAAAGCATCTTTAAACTGTAGAATAGTTTCAATTCTATTAGGTCCTAATTTTGTATAGATGTAGTTTGTTTCATTAATAAAGTTATTAAACTCATCTACGCTAATTTTAATTTCTAATGTAATGTCTTTTTTACTGGTTTCCATTATTATTGATATCTTCCTTTCGTTTAGCATTAACCATACTTTGTAAAACATCTATGCTAATTTTTAAAGCAGATGTTTGTTGTATTAATACTTTTTTAACAGAATTATCTTCTTTTAAAGAGTTAATAGATTGAATAATTTCTTCATATCTTTGTTTAAGAACTATAATAGTAGCTCTTAAAATAGGCTTTGCAATAAAATAATTTATTTTATTGTCTTTAATAGATGTCTTTAATGCTTCTTCTAATAAAGAAGCTGCCACTAATTGAGCAACAGCCTCTTTATCTCCAGATAAATTATCTATTAAAGCACCTACAAACTGAGTTAAGCCTTGTCTGATTTGATTCTGTTTATTGTTATTCATCGTTTTTTATATCATCTTCTAATCTTTGTGTTACTGCGATTCCTATTACAACATCATTATTTAATTTGATAGCTCTAACTCCTCTACCAGCACGACCGATACAAGAAATAGTTTCAGATGCAATACGTACCATTTTGTTATTTTTTGTCATGATAAATATATCATCATTATTTTGAACACTAGCTACTGCTGCTATATAGTCATCGTTGTTTAATTTACAAGCTTTAACGCCTTTTGCTCCACGATTAACTGTTGTAAAATTAGCAAATTCACATTGCTTAGCATAACCATTAGCACTAAGCAATAATATCTTTTTATCATTATTAACAATTATAGCCGAAGTAATTATATCGTTATCAGACAATTTCATTCCTTTAACTCCAGCCGCTATTTTTCCCATAGCTCTTACTTTATCAGTTTTAATACGTGTAGCTAATCCTTTTTTAGAAAACATCATAACTTCATCATTTGTATTAATAAACAAAACGGAAGCAATAGCATCATTTTCTTTTAATACAGCGACTCTGCTTCTATTACCTCTTTTACTACGAGCAGTTTCTGCTGTCATTTGTTTTATAGTACCTAATTTAGTTACTATGAAAATTTGTTTATCTTTATCTTCTTTAGTTAGAGGTAATACGTTAACAATACTTTCATCATTTGTAAAACTAATAAAGTTTTTAATATATCTACCAGCGTTATTCTTATTAGAAATAGGAATTGTATATGCAGGTAACGTATAACAAAAGCCTGTATTAGTAAAAAACAACAAATCATCTGTAGTATTTAATTTAAGAATGTTTCTGATAGTATCGTTTTCTTGCAGTTTAACAGCCTGACTACCAGTGCCACCTCGACCTTGTAACTTATATTCTTTTTCTCTTACAGATTTAACTATACCGTTAGTTGTAAAAGTAACAATTATGGGTTCATCTTTAACTAAATCTCTTTTATTGATACTATTAGATGAAGTAGTATCTTCTTCAATCTGAGTAAGACGTTGTTCTTTATTAAACAAAGAAGCTACTTCTGATAGACATAAACGAGTTTGTTTTAATAAAGCTCTTTGCTCTTTTAAAATAGAACAATACTCATTTAATTTATTCTGAAGTTTTGCTTGTTCATCTTTATACTTATCAGCAGATGATTGAGTTAACGAACTAAATCTCATATTAACGATAGCTTTAGCTTGTCTATCGTTTAGTTTTAAAACATTAATTAGACTATTAACAGCAACACTATCTGTTTTTGAACTACGAATAATATTAATTGTAGTATCAAGATTATCTAAAACAACTAATATAGCATTAACTATTTCTAATCTATCTGATGCAACTTTAGCTTGATAATTTGTTTTACGTCTTATAACTTCTGCAACATGAAGTAGAAAACCTTCTAATAAAAACTTTAAATCAACGTTTTGATAAGGTTTACCATTATATAAACAATTATGTTCTATTGGATAACTACTTTGCATTAGAGTTTTCTTTAAAAGAACTTTAACAACATATTCATAATTAACGTTTTTCTTTAGTTCAATAACAACTCTAATACCGTTCTTATCTGATTCATCTCGTACCTCTTTAATTTCCGATAAAGACGTTTTACGTAAATCATCTATCTGAGTTACCATTTTAGCCTTATTTACTTTATAAGGTATTTCTGTGATAACGATAGAATAACGACCATTGTTTTCTTCTATTTCATATTTAGAACGAATTAGAACTCTACCTTTACCAGTTTTATAAATATCAGATAATTCTTTTGCATTTACTATTACTCCACCAGTAGGGAAGTCTGGAGCTTTAACTATTTCTATTAAATCTTCAATAGAAGTTTCTTCTCCATTTATCAGATTTTCTAAAATAACATCTAAGGCTTTATAAATATCTGATACTTTATGAGGAGCAAAACTAGTAGATACTGATACAGCAATGCCACTTGTCCCATTTGCTAATAACTGCGGAAACAAAGTCGGTAATATTTTAGGCTCTAACTCTGTTTCATCGTAGTTAGATATCATTTCAACCGTATCCATATTGATATCTTGAAGCATTAACTCTCCAATAGTAGAAAGTTTAGCTTCTGTATATCTCATGGCGGCACTAGTATCTCCATCAATACTTCCCATATTGCCGTGCCCATTGATTAATGGGTACTTTTTATTAAAATCTTGAGCCATATTGACTAGAGCATCATATACACTCTGATCCGAATTGTTATTACCTTGAAGTTTTTTATCTTCAACTCTGGAACTTTCGTTCATTTTCATCGACCAGTCATTTCTGGTCCAGTCTAGCATATCTTTTTACCCTCGTTTAACGTTAGGTTTTGTAGCCCACTTTTATCTACAAAAGATAAGCCTATATCTTATCGTAATGGAGTCTCGTGGGAAGATTATATCTTTTCACTTCCTATGCGTTGCGCCTGACTATACTTAGCATAGCCTTCGGTCTCTGATTGGCAGTTAAGCCTTCCAGTTTAATACTCCATTAATAATTTTAGATATTTCTATCTAAAACGGCAATAAAGCTTTTTGCTTTTGATTAACTTCATGAAGAATACTTATTTTAGCGTCTTTATATTTTCTATACAAAGATATAGGTTTACTATTAGGATAATAAAGCCATTTTAATACATTATTTTTTCCTTTAGTAATAGTTAATCTATATATATTAGAATCAAATCCTATCTTTGTATATGGTACATTACAGTTTAACATTAATTGTTTTTGTACCCAAGCGCACATATTATACGAGCTACAAAACCCTATTTTCTTTTTACTAATATACCCATCTCCATCCCATAACCCTCTAATGTAATCTGGATAAAAATCAATAGGAACAAATTGAGAAGGTTCTTCATGCATACTTTTACGATTAGTTATTCCGTGTTTATTTAATCCATTAATAAACTCTTTACCGTTTACTGTAAAAGAAGCAATATATTTTTCAGTAATAGCGTGTACTGTTTGTTTAATAGGAATATCTGTTGCTGAAATTGCTTGTTTAAATTTTTCTAAATGCTCTACATCTTTCCAACCAAGATGAAAATGAAAAAAAGATTTATCTTGATTAATATATCCATCAGCAGTAATAAAACCTAGCCAATACGCTTTTTCTGGAGTGTTTATATCGTAAAAATAGTATTTATCATAATTATAGTTAATAGATAAATCGACTTTACTATCTTTTGTAAAATCTTCTAATCTTCTTTGTACCGTTTGTGCACTAATATTAAACAACTTTCCTATAGCTGTATAAGACATTTTTTCTTGAACTCTTAAACGATAAAATTCTTGTATCTCTTCTTTTGTAATATTATACTTTGATGGCATATAATACCTCCAATTTATTATTTCTGAGATATTATTACCAACAAGATATTGGTTGTTACATTGGTTAATCATATATTTTTTAGCTTTTTTTATCTACCATGTGGATGGAACTTTCCGAGTACGTCCCCGACAGTTCGGGCGCTTTTCTTATATTGACTATTAGGATGCAGACCTAACAAATACATATCGTACAATATTCTACGCTGAACGGGTTTTAACCCGTCACGTATATCTGGCAATGCTCTATCCGTTACTACAGAATCTGCATAACGCATAAAGTTTTCTAATAAATAAGGACCAAAATCTATTTCTTGTACATTATTATTAAAATTATTTTCACTCATACAACATCCACTCCTTCTCTATCTAAGATAAGTTTTTTACGTGGAGTAGTATCTTTTCCCATACAAGCAGTTAAAATTGCTTCAGCTTGTTCAGCATCTTTAATAGTAATTTTAACCAATCTTCTTGTATCAGGATTCATAGTAGTTTCCCAGAGCTGATCTGGATTCATTTCTCCTACACATTAATCTTTTGTTACCAAAAGTGTCGACTATTTTTTCACTCAGACCGCTAACTAACTGTCTTCATCGTGTCATCTCTTTCCAGTTACGTATCAATAGTAACCGTACTCTCCAACAACGGAGATAGTCTGTACAGGATTAAGAATACAAATTCTATTTCCCACGAGACATTCCTATTTTTTTATATAGGACGACTCTCGTTAGCTATTATAAAATATAATAACCCCTCTGATTAGAGGAAAAGATGATAAGGGCTTGAGAACTCTAACCCTTTGTAGCGTTGTACGTTAATATTATCTTTACCAAATTCATCTAAGATTGTAGATAGTTCATTATCATTATAAGCATATCTACACTGTTTACCTTTTTGAACTTTAAATAATGGCGGACAAGCTGCATAAAGATATCCTTGTTCTATTATTTCTTTCATATATCTATAAAAGAACGCCATGTATAGGCACTGTATATGTCCACCGTCAACGTCCGCATCTGAGAATAGAACAATCTTATGATATCTTAGCCTATTAATGTCAAAATCTTCATTGATTCCAGTTTTTAAAGCTTTAATAACATCTTGAAATTTAATATTATTAAATATTTTATCTGCTGTAATTTTTTCTACGTTTAACATTTTACCAAATATAGGTAGAATAGCTTGATATTGTCTATCTCTAGCTTGTTTTGCGCTTCCACCTGCTGAATCCATTCCGTTCATTCATGTCGTTAATATGAATGTGCTATATAATATAGCGTTTCCTCTATTACTAAAGGTGTCGGACTATATCTTCACAATATATAAATACATATTGTGCCTACCGCTTCGAGTGTACTTACACTCTACTCTACTTACTTATCAATTAAGTTTTCGATAGTCTCTGAACTTTATTATACATTACATATAATTTTAGCTGCTGATTGTCCTTTTAATAGGATTTCCAGCAATTCAATAGGTTTAAAGAGGGCAATTCAGCACTTTACCCTCTACTAAAAACAACTCACATTCTTCAGGATTTTTAGAAGTACAATCTGCTAATTTGCCTGGTAATCCGGTTTCTGTATTTGAAATGCTTTTAAGACCTCTGGCGGCTTCTCTAGCTTTTTTAGCAGCTAATCTTGCTTTAGAAGCTTTTAGAACTTTATCTATTAAAACTTTAGCAGTATCAGGATTTTTATCTAATACATCGTAAAGATACTTAGCTGTGTCTTCTCTTATTAAAGCTCTAATAACAGATGACTTCATTCTGTGTTTATTTTGACCCTCGAACACAGGATCTTTCATAGAAACAGATACTACGGCAATTAAACCTTCTCTAGTATCATCATTAGTTAAATCCTGTTTATCTTTAATATACTTATTGTCTACGGTATAACTAATAATAGCTTTAGCTATACCTTCTTTAAAACCTGTTAAATGATCGCCGCCATCTACGGTATTGATATTGTTAACAAAACTTTTGATATCATTACTATAGGTATCGGTCCATGTAAAAGCTAAAGAAACAGTACTATCTTTATTAGAAGTATTGTTGACTGTAAAGATATCAGTTAACTTTATCTTATTATTAGATAATTTATTAACATAATCTTTAATACCATTAGGATAACAATATTCATGAAAAGTTTTTAGTTCTCTTCCTAAACTATCTTTTACATCTAAATATAACCATAAAGTTAATCCTGGATTTAGATAAGCTAACTGACATACTTTATGTTCTAATAAAGTATAATCTATTGTTTCTTCGCCCCAAATTTCTTTATCTAAGACAAACTTGATGCAAGTTCCTGTTTTATCTTTAGGAACTTCTTTGTCTGTAGGAGTAGTATTAACTATAGCAATACCTTTTTCAAATTTAGTTATATACTCTCTACCATTATTATATATAATTAAATCAAATGTCGAAGATACGGCATTGGTACAAGATGCACCCACGCCATTAAGCCCCGCCGTATGGGTTTTATAGCCACTTTCGTTTCCAATTTTACCACCAGCATGCAGTGTAGACATTGCAACTTGAGCTTCTGACAAACCTTTAAATTCTGGATCTTTACATTCAGTAATCGGAATACCGCCGCCATCATCTTCTACAGTAATAGTATCTCCAACAATAGCAATAGCTATCTTTTTACAACGTCCTGCAAGAAATTCATCTACGCTATTGTCAATGATTTCATCAATACATTGATTTGGAGAACTCAAATACATACCTCTACGTTTTCGTACATTATCTGGAAATCGTAAGATACCTATATGAGCTTGTTGTTTTTCTTCACTCATAGATTTTCCTTTCATTAAAATTAATTTATTTCTTCAGGCTGTACTAAATTAGTCACATGCCTAAAGAAAGCTTCAACAGCTGCTCTTAGATTCTCTACTTCAGAAAAGTTATTATCTATTTCTACTGTTACTTGATACGGTATATACTTTTCTCTAAGTAGTTTAAATTTAACCATATCAGCAACTACAATATTAATTCCTTTCTTTCCATTAAGAAAGACACTTCTACTTTTAAAGAGATATCGCGTATCTTCAAATTCTATTAAAACTTTCTTAGATGCATATAATTCAAACGCAACCTTATCAGAGATATCTTTAATATATTGTTCTAATTCAAGAGGAGCGTTAACTTGCGCTAATAACTCCTCTTGAAGTTTTTCTAATTGTTTATCGTCCAATTTTATCCACCTTATTAGATAAGTGAACTACTCTCACTTATAAAAGTGTGAGCTTCTTGCTTCTACGAGAACAGCGACATATCCCTTAGAATATACTCGTCTTACACTCTCTCCACAAGCGTAACTTTCCACAGTCCCTGCGGTAGATTTGTCATACCAGCTTTTATTTTCCACCTTAGAAGAGATAGAAAATTTCTTGCGGATTAGATAATTAAATTACGTTTTGCTTTTGCCAATAAAGGATTACTAATTGGAACAGAAGATGTGTTAGTCGTTGATGTAGATGTAGTATTATTAGTAGTAGCTCTATTATCAGAAGCTCCGTACACTTTAGTACCGGCGTCTACTCTAATATAAGGTTGTCCATAATGAGTGACGTTATTTTCGTCAACCCAATTATCAGAAACCTCGATAGAGCCTACAAGTTGAACTGTATCTCCTTTATTAGCATTGTTGCTTAGATACGTAGCAGTTTGACCAAATGCTACAAATTTTAGTAAATCTTCTTTGTAATACTGTTCATCTTTCTTCTTGTAGGCTCTACGCACTGACACGTAGCCATTTAATCTATTTTTACTTACATCTTCCCCTGAAGTAAATTCATATTTGATTTTATCTGTTTGCGGAATTCGACCTGTTAAAATGACAACATTCTGTGTATTCATTGTTATAATTCTCCCTTTTTTGTTTAATATATTTAAGTTAAAATGGAAACTGAAAACTATTGCTTAAATTAACTGGCAGCTTGGTCAGCTTTATTAGCATCTTCCATTAACTGTTTCATAAGTTCTACATATCCTTTAATGTTTAAAGGATTAATATCACTTAATTTCTTATAAATACCTTCTGTATAGATTTCTACACAGGAATTCATTGTTTCTTCACCATAAGACTGCGTAAGATTATTAATGAATTCTAATTCATCTTTATAATACTCTCTGGCTGCATCAGTCCATTCATTAGTAAATTCTTCCTCAATATTCTTATTTTCTGCTACCGGAATATCGCTAGTTTCAACTATCGTTTCAGCTTCTTCGGTTTCAACATTGTTTTCTTTACTGGTATTTTTAGCATTTTCTTTAGTTTCTTCTACTGTAACTTTAGAAACTGCGCTCTTCCTTTTAAGACTGTCTTTATTAAGTTTAGAAGTAGAAGTTTTCTTAGAAGCAGCTTCTTCTTTTATTTCTACATTATCTTTCTTTTCTTCAATAGTGTTATCTACATTAGATTGGCTAATACATCCTGTTAAAGCTATAGCTTTAGCAAGTTCAGCATAAATTCTAGCTTTTTTGTATTGCGCATCAGTGCCAGTAATAAGTTCAGCCTGTTTATTAGCATCATTTATCATATTCTGAAAGAATTTCATTAATCTATTAGCAACAACATTAGTATTTTCCATAATATAATTCTCCTTCTTGTTCTTTATCTAAATTTGTGATTATAAATTTGTTATCAACACAATCTATTAATATATTAGATACATCTTCTAATTCTGGCGCTTTATACATTAAATCTTGTAATGTATTTTCTAGAATAGAACGCAAACTACGAGCACCTGTTTTTCTTTTAATAGCTTTTTCTGCAACTAATTCTAAAGCTTTATCTGTAAAACTAATATTAACGCCATCTTCTTTTAATAAAAGACTGTATTGTTTTATTAAAGCGTTTTTAGGTTCTGTTAAAACTTTAATAAGTTCTTCTTTAGTTAACTCTTTAAAAGAAGTAACTATAGGGAGTCGTCCTAATAGTTCGGGAATTATACCAAAGGATTTTAAATCTTCTGTTGTTACTTTGTCTATAAAATCATTATAACTTTTTCCGAAGTTTTTATCAATATAAGATTCAAATCCGATTTTATGAATTCCCTCATCTAATCGTTTAGATATAATCTTGTCGATACCTTCAAATGCTCCACCAACAATGAATAGAATATTGCTAGTGTCTATTTTAGTATTAGTAGCTGTATCTGTAATATCTAATGGATTTCGTACTCTTTTATTAGGAAGTTCTACAATAGAACCTTCTATCATTTTTAACAAAGCCTGCTGTACTCCTTCACGACCGCAGCTGACACCTTCTAAACTAGATTTTCCACGTTTAGATAATTTATCTATTTCATCAATATAGACAATACCACGTTCAGCTTTTTTTATATCACCATTTGCGTTCTGAACGAGAGTTGTTAAAACTGATTCTACATCATTACCTACATAGCCCTTTTCTGTTAATGTCGTAGCATCAGCCATAGCAAATGGAACTTTTAAGAATTTAGCTAAGGCTTTTAAAATAGCAGTTTTACCCGAACCAGACGGTCCAACTAATATAATATTGGACTTATCTAATTCTACAGTCGGGTCTCTTTTCTTTATAACTAAAGATTTATAATGATTATATACAGCTACTGATAATACCTTTTTAGCATTATCCTGACCAATAATATACTCATCAAGATATTGTTTAATAAAAGAAGGAACAACTTTCTTTTTCTTTTCATTAAACTTATTGCTAATAACATTAATGTTTTTAAGGTAGAAATCTTTTACACAATCTGAACAAATATGAACATTATGTTCTCCTTGTATAATTAGCTTATTATTAGATTTACCGCAAAAATCACACACAATTTGTTCTACGTTACTCAAACTAAACTTCACCACCTCTATTGGACAAAACTTTATCAATTAATCCGTATTCTAATGCTTCATTTGGATTTAACCAATAATCTCTATCCATATCGTGTTTAATTTTATTAATAGGTTGTTGAGTAATTTCTGAATAAATTCTATGAAGCTTTTCTTTAGTTTTTAACATGTGCTCCATAATAATTTGCATATCTGTAGCTTTGCCTTGAGAACCACCAGAAGGTTGATGAATCATGATTTCAGCGTTAGGTAGAGCTAATCTTTTTCCTTTTGTACCTGCTGCTAAAATTAAGCTTGCCATAGATGCAGCCATTCCAATACAAACAGTAGTTACGTCTGGTTTGATAAACTTCATGGTATCAAAAATACCCATACCAGTAGCAACTTCTCCTCCTGGACTATCAATATACATAGTAATATCTTTAGTAGGAGATTCAGACTCTAAAAACAATAACTCTGCTTTAACAACATTTGCCATGTTAGGCTCAATAGGACCTGTTAACATAATAATACGGTCTTCTAATAAACGAGAGTATAAATCCATTGCTCTTTCAGAATTATTCTCTCTACTTAGAACCATAGGGACTAAACTCATAACATATAATTTTCCTTTCTTAATAAATTTAATACTACCATAGATAAGATTAAAAGGTATCAAAGATGAGATTATCGAAAAAGTAATATTAACTTGGAAGAAGTAGAAATAAAGAAAAAGGAATTATGGCTTAATATCTTTTAAATGATATGTTGGCGGCAATAAACCGCTATTTTCTGGAACTTTGACATAAAAGTTTTTATTTCCTACTTTAACTTGTATCTTATTAGGATTAATCTTTTCTCGTTTAGTTCTCATATTGATAAATAAGATATCACTTGCTATATTAGTAGATTCCATTTCATTTTGAAATACCTGTATCATTTTGCCTTTAGTATCATAACTATATAGCCGTGGTAATCCTCTTTCGTCTAATTTATTATTAAGATATGCCGATACCAGTCTTGACGGTACTTTATCAGTTAATGTTGTTACCTGATAAATATCTGTTAAATCTTGAGCTAATTCTGTTGCTGTATGAAATTGTCGCTTAGCCGATATTTCCTGAAAATAAACATAACGTTGCTCTTGCATAATATAATACTCCTTTCAAAATATAAAAAATACCAAAAACAAGAATATAAGGTAGCGACTAGATACAAGCTAAAAAGATAAAAACAATGAATTAGTAGAAAAATAGCGAAGAAGAGAAAATCAATCCCATAAGTGATAGAAATATTTTCCAAACAACGATAATCCTTCATTAAGTTTATTAGTATAAGCTTCTCTCTCTATTTTTGTTTTTGCTATTTGTTCATCGTCATCATCAAAAGACAAAACAGAATGACCGTTTTCATCCTTAATAGTGAAATTAACAGCATCTCGTGAAAATAATGGCTGATTTCTAAAGTCCTCACTAATCTCTTTAAAAGACCATATCATCTTATCTAAGATTTCTTCCCATTTTTCTGGAGTGTCAGCTCCATAACATCCAGGATATCCATGACGTTCCATAGCTTTAAACTGTTTTAAAGCATAATAGATATGTTTAGCTAAATAGTAATCTAAATTCCATAATTGAGTAGGAGAATACTTTCTAGTATTATACTTTTTAATCTTTCTACGTTTATTCATTTTTTAATCCTCCTGTAAAGAATAGTGGATTGTCTAATAAGTTCTCCACATTTTTATTAGAATCCTGCTTTCTATCAAGACTATTGGCAAAAGTGGAATATGCTAACATACAACGCATAGATGCGTGAATTAAATCTTCTGGGTTTTGTTTTTTCAAAAACTCTACTAAATGACGAACGGCTCTCCACGTATGTTCTTCTGGCGGAATTTGCTTCCACGTATTATTAGGATACTTTCTAGCTCCTTTAGTTAATCCTTCAGCTATCATATCTAACCAGAACGGATCTAAATATCTATATTCATTTAATTCCGGAGTTTGAATATATTGATTTTCTAGCTTCTGATGTTTATAAGTCATAAAATCTTCAACTACTTTGCTAACCTCATCAACAGATGAACTTATAGATGTTTGTTCATCGTTAAAAGAATCATAAAACTTATATACTTTAGCTAACTCTCCTGTACCAATTTCAATTTCTAAGTGTGAACCGTCGTTTTTATCGTATTCTAATTGAATTGTCCCTAAAGGAGTAGGAAAAATTTCCGGTTGGATTTCTAATACGGATAACAAGTGTCTAATTTTGTTTATTAGTTGTGTTGGAAAGGCTTTCGCTCCATTATTATTCCAGTTAGTAGGGAACATAGCAATCTGAGATAATTTTTCTAAATTTTCTTCTCTTGTAATCATTATACTATACAACATCCTTTCTTAGAAACAAAAAGCGACAAAGATAATTCTTGTCGCTAATCTATTATAATCTTATATTTAATTAACTTTGATTAATTGTTTTTTTAGTTCGTCAACGTCTGGGAATACTTTATTAACGATAGAATATCTATCAGAATTTAAAATTTCGTATAAAGCTTTTTGAGGATTGATTTCAGAGCTACAAACCATTTGCATTAGATTTGTAGAAAATCCTGATAAAAGAATAAGACCGTTTTTATTTTCCTGCATTGGAATCTTAGCATTATTCCAAGCATCTACATTCCAGAATATAAGCTTAGGAAGCTCATATCCAGCTTTTGTAAACTTATCTCTAATACCGTCGAATAATGTTTCATCATCAGATTGTGCGTTCATGGCATAATCAAATCCCATATCGGAAATAATTAAAACATTCTTAGGTAAATCTTTTTGAGGTAGTTTGTTCTTTTTAGCAGTTCTTAAAATAGTATTAAAAACAGCTTCAATGTTTGTATTGCTACAATCATCATACTTATATAAAGCTGTCATCTTATCAAATAACGTATCGGCTCCAGATAAATCAACAATTTTAGGCTTAGAGCTAAACGTAATAAACTTATCTTTAAAATAGCCTTGATTGTTTTGAGCGCAATACAAAGTTAAAGAATCAGCTATATCTTCAACCATATATCTACTTCTACAGTTACTATTGCTAGGTAAAAAAGTAAACATAGAGCCTGAACCATCTCGAACAACTAACGTATTATTGAAATTATCTACTGTTTTTAAATTATTCCACATAGCTTCTACTGTTTCGTCTAATTTATCTAGCATATTGTAATAAACAGCACGATATTTAGATACTATTTCATATGGAAAAGTAGCGTTAGTATTAATCTTAACTTTTCCTTGCTTTAACGATTCAAGATATTGTCGTCTACGTTCTTCATCGTGTTTAAGAAATGCGTTCTTATATTTTAAATTGGCTTGAGAAGGAACAGCTTCATAATTGATTTCTTCCCATTTATTAGCAGAAGCATATTGTTCTACTAATTTAAGATGCTGCCTTAATGGACGTAAGAAATTCTTATAATCTCTTTCATCCTTAAATCCTAAACTTTTCATAAGCTTAGTTTTAATTTGATAATCTTTCTTATTGTATTTAACAGCAGGCATCCATTTAGCAAGTAATGAAATTTCTTTGCATTCTGATAAAGCTGTATTATCATGTATCAACTGTTGAGCAATAGCAATAACTATACTATACTCTATATCTTCTTTTCTACCATTAGAAATATTTGTATCTTGTTCGATATTAATATATAAATCTATTAAATCTTTCCATCTACCGTACTCGGCAATTTGAAGACCTTTGATTATATCTTTAGAATTGATATCTGTTTTTGTTAATAAGTCTTTAAGTAGACTAATAAAAGCATCTCTTTCTCCAATGCCCTGACGAATATCTCTTAAATATAATAACCATTTTAAAGCATAGATAGGTTCTTCTTGTAAAGCTTTAAAGTAGTCAAACCATGCTTGTTTTAAAGTAGTTTTATTTCTTAAAGAAGAAACTTTAAAGTTTAAATCTACTAAAGGAGATTTACTAGTTGAATACATTGTAGCACCATTAGTAGAATAATCTAGTTCATCTTGTTTTAATGCGTTTAAGAAATCAAAGCTCATATGTTATATTTCTCCTTATTTATATATGATTGTGAACATAACAAAAGCCGCAGTATTCTGCGGCTAATATTTGCAATAATGATAATCGTCTAAACACAAAATAGAAAAATCTTTAAAGGGATTTTCAAATGACAGCATCACAAATATCTATATTTAATAGATACTAATGACACTTAATACATATTGTGGAAGATAGTATCGTCTTTTTACCATGTTTTATCGTAACAAAAAAGATTGCTGTATGTGTTCATCTAATTATCTTTTTTGTGCCGTTAGCTTATTTTTGAGCATAACGACTATAGCGTCTAAACACAAAATATTGTAGAACTGTTCACTCTTGAGTATTCGATTAAAATTGCTGTATGTGTTCATCTGCTATTATATATTTTTTAACTAGACGCATAAAAAATGTGAATAGTAATCAGCTATTCCTTGCTTAATTATGTGATATGTATAAAAAATTGCTGTTAGCGTCCAAAATATATCAATATTATTAGATATCTAAAAAGATAAGAGAGCGACATTTTTATCTGCCGCTCATAGTCAAGGAGTATTTGTTCATTTTTTCCAGACATCTATCTTTATTTTAATTCATCTTATTATTGCAAGATGAAGGAGTTAGCTTGAAATAGTTACATCTGATCATAACTATTTCATCTTGAAAGGAAAATCTTTTACAGTTTTGAGCAACAAAAAAGAATTTATATTATGTTTACAAAACTAATATTATCATATGTTTATAATATAGTCAACATATTTTGTTAGAATATTTTAAATTATTTGTAATTTAGCTTTTCTTACGCCAAAGTTAAGAGCTTCATTTGTAGCATTACCAAAAAATATATCTATTCTATTACCATTAATAGCCGCACCTGTATCTATAGCTGTATAAATACCATTATATTGTTGTGCATCTTCATCTTCAAACATTATTCTTACTTTACTTCCTAACGGAATTACATTTGGGTCTACTGCAATAGCTCTTGCACTCCACAAAGAATGTCCTGATAAGTCTACTCCTGATGCGGTAACGCCATATCCTTCTTCTCCTTCATATTTACCACATGATTCTGGAGACAAATCATATGCTGTTACCGTTACGTCTAAAATGCGTTCTGTACCTCTTGAAACTTCTTGTTGATGTCTTTCTAATTGTTCTTTTAAAGCTTTGTTTTCTTGGATTAAAGCATCTAGCTTTATCTGTTGTTCATTCAAATCATGACCGCACTTAATGATTTCATTTTGAAGTGTATCTATTATCAGCTTTTCTTTAGTATTGTTATTATGTTTAATCTCGTTAATCTGATTAGAGTAATAAACAGAAGTCCCTATTCCTGTAACTAAAGAACTAACTAATGCAATAGATACGGCTTTCTTCTTGAACCCATTCGCTAGTGTCATTAAATCACCGTTCCTTTATATTTATTTTTTATATGCATACTTTATAACATTACGCAATATATCGTTTTAATTTATAAATTTTATAATATGGAGTTTTTGGTTCTCCTTTAAGATGATATCCACTATTTTTCTGATAATATTCTACTGTTTTAATCTTATCTTTATTCTCTTCCCACCATTTAGTGATTAATTCTTGAGCTGGAACTTTAAGATAAGTCTGTATAACTTGTACATTTGCTTTTGTTTCTACACGATATTGTACATACTCAGTATCGGGTCTAATAATGCGACTATTTGCATTAATATTACATACATGGCAAATATCTTCTATAATATGCGCATGTGGTAATTTTCTTAAACTATAAAGACCCATTTTAGCAGCTAGTTGCGCTGGTGTTAACGCTCCATCTGCAATAGGAGTCTCCATACGTTTTCTTAAATCAGAAATAGAATCATTCAAGTATATGCTGTGAGCTTTTTGTTTTTCTTGTTCTGTACTAATGAGTTTCATCTTATTGTCTTGTTCTTCTAACCTATTAATACAAATACGTAAGGCATCATAAATGTTGTTGATGTTTGATTTAGCATAGAAATATCCATTTAAAAGCTGTCTTTGAACATCCCAACTTAAAGAATCCTTAAAACTTTTACATAGTAAACAATAGCCGCTTTCTGTTAAAAGATAATAACTAAAATGCTTATTATCTGGATTAATCTCTAATTCGGATAAAATACGATAGTTTGAGTTTTGCAATTCTTCTTTGCCTTTTTGTCCTACAAAATGAAAATAATCGATATTCTTAATAAAATAACGTTGATTACGGGCAAAGTTTCTACGAGATGTGCCTTCAGCTTTCTGATGCAACTTATCTACAACATCAAATGTTACAACACGAGTACCGTTGTACTCTCTAATAGCTAATTGAGTTCCATCTGTTAAAACGAAAGTTTCCATAATAATTAATCCCTTCTTATTAGAAAAATTTATAATATTCTTTTTATTAAATAGTTAAAGCTAGTAAAAATAACAACGTTAAAGAGAATGATATACTATATTTCTTAATTTTTCTCTTAAAATGCTGTTCTTTTTCATGTTGTTCGTTAAAATAAGTAAACCACGGTATGTATTTTACCATGTTTACGTCGTTCTTCCTTTTAATAATATAACATCCCTTATCTCTTGTAAACATAATATTGTTCCTTTCATTAAAGAATCATATGATTATCTATCTGTTTTAAGAATATCCTTATACCTTTTTACAACTTCTTCAGCTTTATTTTGAGCTTCTGCACACGTTTTAAAGCAATTTTTAGCTAAATAATAGTTTAAATCTGCGGTTTTGTTACGCCATGTTTTAATATATACAGAACCGTTTTGTTCTACTATCCAGTATACATTACCATTTTTAGGGACAAATGGCTTTTCAATATTAATAACGTTATCATTGTCTGTTGTTTCAGATGAACCGTTAAAGTAGTTTTTAATCTTATCTAAAGTAAACAATATACAATTTCTCCTTTCTTAATATATATCTATATCATTGTTTTGTTTGCGTAGATGTATACTGTTAAATCAGTATCTCTAAGACTTGGTGTTAACGTATTGATAATCAAAGTATTAACTTCTTTCCAGTCCAGACCTCCATTTCCGCAGCCCAACATAGGAATGGCTATACTTTTTAAGTTTAAGTTTTTAATAAGTTTAATAAGGCTAATAAGACCATCTTTAATATATTCTATTTTAGAAGGATTACGCCAATTATTCTTAGTCGGAAAGTTTATGATAATCTTATTTTTTTCTTTAAAATAGTGAAGATGACCTGGTATTAATTTTTTGTTGTAGCAAACTGAACGATAAGAGTTAAACATATTAGGATACTGCTTTTTAAACTGCAAAGCTATACCTTTACCCATAATACCAACACAATTTACAGTATTAACTAAAGCTTCTGCATCAGATTTTAATAAATCTCCTTGTACATAGTTAATCTTCATTGTTGTTATCATCTCCATTGTTTTTATTAAATTTTTCTAATACCATAGGAACTATTAACATGAAAAAAATTCCTATTGCTGCTCCTGTGCAAACAGTCATAATCGTATAATTCTTTAATACATTATACGATACTTCTGTATAATCTAAAAAAGCATAAGCAAATAAACGACTTATTAAAGCTAAGCTAAGCATATTACAAATTGATAATATAAAAATTATTATAATCTTTTTATTTACCATGTTTGATCTCGCCGAAACACTTCTTTACCAAAATCATCTATAATATAAAAATTATGATTTACGCAATAGAAGTACTTATTGATAAATCTAATAAATCTACTATACTCTTTAGCTGTTTCTTCAAAACATCTATCTCTTAAATCTCCTACAATAGTTATACAAAAATCGTTTTCGTATTCATGACATTCTCCATTCTCATCTATACAAGAGCTTGTAGTTCTAGGAATATGGTTAATGAAAACAAAAGCATCTTCTTCACTACCTGTAATTTTAGGAGCATGTTTCATAATAGATTTAATATCTTTTAATGGAGTATCTGAATCGTTGTTTTTAGCTATTATAATTGATTGTATATGCGTCCATATGCTCATATAGTTATTTCCTTTCTATATTAAATGCCGTTTAATATTATTTCTAATGAAAACATCTGGGTTTTCTTTTCCTTCTTGGACTTTTTGTAGATATTTTAATTCAGCAGCTATATATAACTCTTTTAATCTATTTTTATCTGTTGACATCATACTTTAATCTTTCCTGACGCTATAAAACAATGTAAAATAAAGCAACTAATAAACCATAAAGATACCATATAAGTTTCTTTAGGCAATATATCTTGAAATAGATAACTCCAGATAGGTCTTAATAAAAATTCTATACCGCTTACTAACAATAAAAGAACTGCTATTTTAGAAATAGTTTCTCTCATTAGAATATCTACCTCTCTTCTTTTAAAAGTCCAAGATCAAACCAAAAACTAGATACTATATCAGGGGATTTCGAAATGGAGACATAAAACCATAAGTTATCATAATTAGTTGTAAGAACAATACAATCACCTCTTGATGTATTTTCTAGATTGGATACTGCTATTCCAATTACTTTTTCTTGTCTAAATCTTTCTGCCTTTGCGATTTCTAATCGTAATTCTTGAAATACCTCTGGAATTCTATCTATATTTGCATTTCGATTATGAACATCAATTAAAGATTTTTCTTGATTTTCTTGTTTTATAATTTCTAACTGTGCTCTTAATTGTGTTAATTCTTTTAACCATTGTGCTAATTGTTTATGTTCTCTTGCACATTTAGAACAATCCTTTGCTTTTTCTTCGCAATGCTTAATAGCTTCGCTCAATGTCATCTGTTTACTTTTTTGTTCTATATGTTCTGTTTCTAAGATAATAGGGGAAGATTGAATATCGGATAAAGTTGTTTTCATATTAAATATTTCCTTTTTTAAAAATTAAATTTTAATACATTGCATCCCATTCTAAATTTCCACCATCTAATAAAAAATTCATGCATAATCCTAATTCTGTTAATATATAATACATAGCTTCATCGACTAAGAAAAAAGATGTTATAATATTATTGTTATCAACAGATATATCAAATGAATTGTCGTAGTGTTGCCTGTCTTCAAAACTAATACCATATCCTTCATCTTCGTTATATTTAATAATAAAACAATCTATATTTACCAATATAACATTCTTAAATTCTTCAAAAGTTACATTATAATTTCTAATGTTTCCGTTACTATGTTCATCATACATAAGCATATTCAATTCAACAAGCTTTTTATATTTATCTAGATATTCAATTTCTCTACCTATTGCACTACGAGAAGTTAAATCATCAATAAGTAGAAAAAATTGTTTTACTTTATCTAAAAATTCTTCTTTTGTAAAGTGATGTTTCTGTGATACGTTATCATTCATTATTTGTTCCTCCACTTTGAACTATAAAATCTAGGCATACCTTTAGACATCATATAGTCTTGATAACCGTCTAAATCTTTAATAATATCTCCTTTATACGATGCTAGTTGTATACGACCTAAACTTAGCATCCAAATAGCAGGATGATTTTGAAACCAGAGACCATCCCATTTAGAAGTCCAAGTTAAGAAAAAAGTACGAGCCATTTTTAGATTTCCTTTCTATTATCTAATTGTTTTCGCCATAATCTTTGTAGATAATCTGGTGTATTAATTGAATTAGCTGTTTTTAGCATTTTCTCTATTAAACATGACATATTAATAAGTTGTTCTATTTTAATCTTTTTGGTGCGCCTAGAATATATTTGCAGAGAGTTTACTTCTGATAATAAAACTTCTTTCATAGCTATTAAAGACATTCTTTGAAGATTTTCTTTCTCTTCACAATACGCTAACAAATCTTTTAATAGTTCATCGCCCTGAATATCATCACTCTTCATAACTATTTGAGAAGAAAGTGTACTATTATTTTCTTGAACAAATTCTACGTAAAAATCTTTGATATAAACTTCAGGGTATTTACATTTAATCTTTATTTTCATATTAATCGATACTCGTTTCAATTATTTACTTAACTTTTTTATTGCTGACAGTTTATTATACTTACATAACAAAGACAAAAAGAAACATTTTTTTCTTAATTTGTTCTACTGGAAGATAACCAGAAATTTCATAAATAATTTTATCAGAATGTTTAATAGTAAAGACAACACAAAATATAGTACACGTTCCCGAACGAAGAGTAGTAAGTATATCCATTGTTAGTATATGATTTCTTTTCTTATAAATTGTATACCTACCACAAACATAATAACAACAGCAATTTTCTACTATGTTCTGTATATCATCATATAGTTTCTTATTGTCCTGATAAAAATCTATTAATCTCATGATTTTACGTATACATATTGAATAACAGATGGTCCTTCATAGATTTTATTGATACGCTTATTATCTTTATTAATGTACCAAACGTGTCTGTGAGGAAATACTTGTACTTTATACAAACCTTCTCCGCTTAAGTCTACTGAAGCTTTTAATGCTTTAGTATTAAGTTCTCTAATAACTTCATATCCTTGATTTTGAGCTAGAGAATACAAAACGCTACTATCTAATTCTTGTTGTTCTGTTTCACCGTCAACAGACGCATAAATATTAATTAATTCTGTATTATTATCAGAAGTTTGAGCGACTGTTTTAAACTGTTCTTGAGTTAAATTAAACTTAGTTACGACATAATGATATTCTAAATTATCATTATCGTCATTAAGAGGCTCTTCCCATGTTATAGTAAGCCCCATATTAGCCACAGATAAGTTAAGAGACTCAATCCTATTAGGAGCAATAGAAATATTGTATACGGCTTTCTCAGGACGTCTGATGCGTGCTCCAGATTCTAACTGAGCAGATACTGCGACTTGTAAAATACCACTATGAGAAACATAGTAATCAAAATTAGTAGTATCTTTGTTAACATATAAAAACACAGGTTTTCTATCTTCTTCTTGAACCATTATTACATATCTATCTAATACAGAACTTTGAATAGGCTGCCAGGTAATATGAACAAGTCTTTTATTAGATTTATCTTGCTCTATTAAGATAATAGGAACTTTATCAGGTTCTATGCAATAAGTAAGTTTAACATTAACAGGGTCTTTAGAACGATTCATACGAGTATCGTAAGCAGCTATCCAAAAACTAATATCTTTAGCCCAACCATCATCTTCATTGTAGATTCTATAATCTAAATAGTTTTCTGTTAAATCATCAGTGACAACCTGATTATTAGGAATGTTGCCTAAACGTGCATCCAGTTTCCAGTCTTTAGAGCATCTAATTTCATAATGACTAAAGTTTTCAAAAGTAGCTGCATCCCATGTTAAATGAATTAAAGTCTTATCTTCTTCATCAGGAACAGCTTTAAAACTGGTTATATTCGATAAAATAGCAGTATTACCACTTTGATTACGCCAATAGTTTTGAATAGTATTAGAATAATCATATACGTTATCCAGATTTGTAGTTATATTAATCACTCTCTTTTCTTATTAAGATTTGAGATATACCGTAGAAATACTTCTTAGTTTTATTAATTATACCATACTTTCGCTCTAATTGCTTAGAATAATTAACTCTTTCTAGATTTAATTCTTTAATAAGCTGTGGAAGACAGTAACAACTATATCTTTCTTTAGTTTTGGCGTTAAATCCTCTAATAAAACCACAGATTTCCTTTTCTGTAGTATATCCTTGCTTATCTAATAATCTAATAGCAGTTCTTTTATATCTAGTATAGAATGTATCTACTTCTTTAGAAAGAGGTTTATCTATGCTTTGAGTATAATATAGATTTGCTATGTCTTTATTAGCTCTCACCGCTGCTTCTCTGCAAAAATGCTTAGCTCTAACATTATGTTTTTTATCATCACTAATAATTTGTTCAGCTCTTTCTAAAAGTTCAGTAGAAACTTCTGGTATGCTATAACAATTAATTCTATATTGTTTTGAACTTTTATTTTTTATCATCTTTAGATAATTTTTTAGTTTAATAGGGATATGCTCAGTCGTTAAACATTCTATTAAACCTACACGAGATAAAAATATAATACTATCGTATAAACTTTTACGAGATTTGGTTATGCCAAACGCTGGTAACTTATTTAATATTTGGTTTAAAGTTAAAAAGAAAATCACTTTATCTTGTCCAGAAATATCTACATCATAAACATAAGCACGAGCTAAATCTATCATCATAGTTAAAACGCCAAAAAGATTCTTTCTTTTTAACGTTTTATATACAAGTGGATAACTTTCTTGAAAAATGTCTGAATGGATAAAATCAGCATACTCTTCAAGCTTTTTGTCTTTACTAGATTGCCATTCTGATTCATAGTTTATATTAAACTTTAAAGCAATATATCGTTTAATCAACAAATGATTACTATTGGTAAGATGTTCTAGTAATTCTAATAAGTTATATCGTTTATCGCAACCATAACAATGATAAACATATTTTCCTTCTTTATCTATCTCTACTCGTGCCGAAGGATTATTGTCTTCGTGATTAGGAAGTATACAAGAAAAATGTTTCATAAACGTTAATCCAAGAAATTTATCCATTTTTATGCTACCTGCTAATGAATAAAAAGTCTCTGGAGTGTTGATATATAAAGGGTTTGAGGCTTTATCGTCGATCGTGAGCACACTAACGTCTTTAATATATCTACATATATTATTAAGATCTACATAATTATATATATAATATATATTATACTTTAGTGTGCTCACTTTCCTTGTACTGCTTATAAAGCCTTTATTTATAAGGGTTCTTAACTGTTTTAAACTATGAGCATCTAATTTTTTAAGTTCTGCTATTTCTTTTATTATTTCTTTTAGATTATCAGAATAACATATTTGATTATTACTATTATCAGGTGCAATAGATATATTCTGTAATGTATTGATATCTTTTTGTTTATCAGGTTTAATAGATAATACAGTTTTCTTTTTAACTATTGCTTTATAGTCAGTATATACTATGTCTTTTCCTGGATAGAATATTCTACAACAATCTAAACTTTTAGTATCAGCTATCGTATAGCTATTAGAAGAAAGAACATTACAGATATGCTGCATGATTAACGAATATTCTTCTTGAGTATTAATCTTTTCATCTAAAGCAAATACTATTCTGTATCTATGATGTTCCTCTGTATGACTAAAAGTAGTGTAAACTATAGCTGGTTTTAATTTATTCTTCTTACAAAGTTTAATTGCTTCCTGATAAGTAAGATAACTGTTCTCTTTATTAGAATTATCAATATCTATAGCTATAATCTGTTGATATTGCCAGTTTATTTTACGATATGACTTCTTATCATCTTTGATTAATCTTTTTCCATATCCAAAACTGATAGCACATTTTAAAGATAAATCAGCTATTTGTTTTAAAGTTAATACTTTAGGATGGTCTAAAATGTTGTTTTTGATGATACCTATAGACTTAGAAGCTTCTTCTTTATCAGAAAAGATTTTAGGATAAACTAATATGGTGTATTTAAGTTCTTCTTGTTTAGTTTTCATTATGTTTGACTTTCTGTAGTCCTCTCTACCAAGTTATTTTGTGTTTTAAGATAGATTATACTGAAATCAGATTAAATCTTCTGTATGATTCTGAGATTTTGTTTAAACAGTATTCTATCTTATTAGAACATATATTATTTTACAATATCTGTTCTATTTTGTCATCTGGGATATCTAAATCTTCAATTTGACCTTTAGCTAATTTATCAGCTAATTCATTACCAAAAATACCAATATGAGCTTTAATCTTCTTAAATGCTAATCTATTAAGATAAGGTTTCATGAAGTCTTTATAGTTTTGAGTAAGTGGCAGATTAGCTTTCCAATAGTTTTTAGCCCACTGTTCAATACCATCATAATCGTAGCAGATAACCATATTTTTATCATCATGGTTACTTAAAAGCCACTGTACAGCTTCCATAGTAGCTACTAATTCTGCCGTTACTTGTCGTGAATTTCTACCGTTTGCATCAGTTGCACAACAAGTTCCGTAGATAGCTTTAATTAATTTACGATGATAAAAGATAGCAACACCAAAGCCACAACGACCTTTATAATAAGAACCATCTACATAAGCATAATATCGATCATCATCTTTTTCAGATACAGTTATAAAATCTCCTACAACATATCGAAAAGCTTCTTCTTCTGTTTTAAAAGACTTATATAAAGCTCCTCTAATTCCTTTAATTTGTTTATAACATTCGCTCCATGTATAAAATACGCCTTTGCTGCGTCCTCTTTTTACAGCATAATACTTTTTTGACATAACAATTTCCTTTCTAAGATTTTGCTTTAATAGAAAACAACCAAAAACAAGAGTAATAGGTAAATAGTAAAGATTAAGAAAAGGTAGGTTTTAATTTTGAAAGAAGAAACTAAAAAAAGTATAGAAGCGTTTAGTTCTGTTATGAATAACTCTAACGTATTTGTTCGTTTTAAAGAATGGGCGACCGATAATATAGGATGTACTATATTCTTCGTAGGAGTCTTTCTGGCTGCTTTGTTTTCAAACGGGTACTTTAATACCCATTTCGATTTAGACGCTCTTATAACGCTCTATGGAGTCGTCTATGCTAAACAAATGGTTAGCTTTGGTATAGATAGTTCTCTTAACAGTACAAGAGGAGAAGCTCCTATTAACAGAAGAAAAACTAAACAAGAAGAACAAAAATAAATTTTAGGCTAGTCAAATCAAGACTAGCCTTTTTATTTTTTTAATACTTTAAACTTAAATCTTTTGTTCTATTAATAACAACAAATTTAGATACCTGAAAATAGTTGGCTATATCATCTATATAACCATGATATTTTTGAAAAGCATCTATAAACTCTTTTTTAGGCATTAAAAAACAACGTGTAAAATAATCTGCCATTGTATATTTATTCAAATCGTTAAACGAATAAAATCTATTCAGAGGAACACTTTCCCATGTAGAAGAGTTCATTCTAAAACCTAAACACAAAAAGAGATATCCTAGCTCTCTTACTAAATCTATCTTTCTCCTTATTAGGTTATCATCAGGAAAAATAGCTATGACAAAGCTATTTTCGGTCTTTTTGGATAGTGTCCCCATAGCAAAATTTTTTCTTTCTATTGTTTTACCGCCAAATGTTTTAACTAGATTATCTATATCTAATATAGGTATCTGAATATCGTATGCTTTACTAAGCTTATCTACAGTTTGTTCAATATATGCAATATCGCTCTTATGCAACATTTTCAACACTCCAGTATTAGATATGACAATCTGCAAGATAGAATAGATCATTTTTGTCAGAATTAATAAGAGACTCATTAAGTTCTCTAAGGGTTGGTTCAGAAATCCATTCACCATACTCATTTATATAAGCAAAAACATAAGGTTCAATACTTCTTATATTGTTTTTTAACTCCTCATACGTATAAGTTTTTATCGTTTCTTCAACAAAGTAATCAATCTTATAATTTATGAGTTCTAATAATGTATCTTGAGCTAGTTGACGTGGATATAGCTCATTTTGTCCATCTTTAACTTTAACTAAGACATTAACGTGCATATTATTATCCCTTTCTTGATTTAAATTATTAAACAATCCTATTTTGTCAAAATATTCATCGACAGACATTCCATCTATTTTAGTAATGCCATCTTGTGATAGCTTATTTGGAATATCGTATTTATTTAATAGTTCATCTAATATTTTAAACGCTTTGTTGTAATCTATTTCTTTATATTTCACTATATTTGTTCTTCTTCTGATACATAACTATTAACAAAAATTTCACAACTTCTTATAGAAATTACTTTATTTGTTTCATAATTAACTTTAAAAATATACCATGTTTCTACTGAATCGGTACTGATTGTATCATAATCTATACCTTGTTCAGTAGCTTCTTCTAATGTATCGTATGGACCATCACAAGAATTAATATCTAACATATCGTTACGAGCCAAATCTACACAATATTTAAATGGTGTAATATAATAACCATAATTATTACTATCTTTTTCCATTTTTATTATCTCCATTAAGAAATGTATAAAAATTATTATATATTTCTTCCTTTCTCAAATTAAGTTCTTCTTTTGTTGCAGCAATATTATTTAATCTTTTATCTATTAGACATTCAATACACATTGGATTAAAAATCATTTTTACGATATTTTTTTCTGCTGCTTCTTCTTCAGGGCTAAATGAAACAAATTTATAGTAAGTATCTCCATATTTAGGAAATGTATTATTAATTTTTGTTTGCTTATCATATTCCGTCTTCGCTAATTGAAAAGCACGTTCTAACAGCTCATTATCAGTTTCATCCTTAAACCGATTAACCTCGTAATGATTGCTATCTTTTACTTGAATAGAAATTTTATCATTATAAATTTCTATTGACATATTGTAATTCTTATCTATGTTTTTATCCTGTTTTAACTCTTCATCTTTAACTTTAATTAATGAATCTGCCTGAACATAGTAGCCAGCTTTTTCATCTACATAATAGATTTCATTAAAGTAGGCTCCGTTATAATACATTTCTGTATTGATGACAATAGCCGTTTTATTTAATAGGTTTACCATCTTTTTTTCTGGATCATAATATTTTGTATATGCTTCACCATTATGACTATTTATAATAAATCTTACAGAAGATTTTAACTTAACTTTATCTCCAACTTTAAAATTAGGCATATGATAATTCCTTTCTTGATTATAAATATTTTTTATAATTTGTGTTATTAGGATTTAAAAGATAATATACATTTCTACCAATAGTTAAACATCTAGCAGCAGTATATCCTGTTTTACCTAATAAAGAGCAAACTAAATAAACTAAAGAGAAAAAACTGTTTTGTTGCATAATATATTTTCCTTTCTAAAATCATTTAATAGCATGGTATCCAAAAAGCATCTACTCCACAAACAGGATTTACAGAAGCTCTAGTATATAAAACAGAAGGATATCCATTTAACATGAAAATACTATAAGTAATATACGCATTTAGGATATCTCTATTAACAGTTTCTATTTGTTCAGTAGGCTGCTCTATATACTCCTGTATTAAATAGTCTGATAGTTTATATAATCTATTTCTACATTCATTCATGTTATTAAAAATTTGAATACCGTCGCCTTCTCTACCAAATATAGGTTTAGCTATTACTTTTCTATTAAATTGACTACTTCCGTTTAATGTTTTAGGAATAAACGACATACCAAATAGATACTTAAATAATTCTTTATTTTGTAAGAAGATACTACCTGGCGGATTTATTAGTTTCACAATATCATTATAATGAAACTCTATTAATTTCAACCCTACTGAATAACCATCTTCGCTTATATCATTAATCATCATTTCAACTGGATGAAGACGATACAGAACATCAATCATATTATCTTCAAAATAAACGCCGCATCTTTTATCGTCATCATAGATTGCTAATTGTGATAATGGTACTAAAAAAGCATTGTATTCTTTATGAGTATTAAATCTTTTAAAGTTTTCATATAGATATTGAGTATTAGCCCAATCTTCTATATATTCATCAGAAGCAGCAAAGGCAATATTGATAGTTGTATAGTTATGTTTAAGCTTAACTTTATTACATTCGTTTATAAAGATTTCAGCTAATCGCTTATTAGCTACATTCTCTTTGTCTTGATTTGGAATGGCTATAAAGTTACCATAGAACGTTTCTGGGATAGCACATGGGGTGTCGGCGTTAGCTTCTATTAATTTATAATCGCTATCTAAGGTCTTTACGAAATCAAATCTGAGTATGTTAGAATACAAATCATCTTTAGTCATAATCTTCTTAAAAACAAATTCGTTTCTAAAGATAAACGGGTCATCTCTTTCAAAATCAAATTGAATTTCTTTAATAATTTGCTTATACGCTTCTTGAGCATAACTTATTAATAGGTCTTTATTTTTTATTTCTAACATAGATTTTGTTGGATAGTAATAATCATATTCCTTATCATATAGATATGGGATTACATCAGTATTTAAACTATCTATCCATGTTCCTGTATTAAGATGCGGCACTTTTACTTACACTTCCTCTCGTCCCTCCATTACCTATACCAGTTTTACCAGTAACAGATTGATTTGTAGTTATTCTTTTATCAGGTGATATGTTTTGTTTAGGTCTTTCTGTTTGTTTTGGCGGTTCTATATCTTTAACATTAATATCTGAACTTGTTGATGAGTTATTGCTAGGTATAGTAGTAGGTATTCTTCTTTCATAATTGTCATATGATGATGGATAGTTATTGTTATTATTCATGTTATTTCCTATCCAAGAACCTAAGAATGAACCCCAGAAAGCATTTTCAAAACTATCGTCATCATGTTCTATTTGTTGTGTAGTAGCTTGAGTAGTTGTAGGAATAGATGATGACGTAGAAGTATTATTCTCACTATCATCATCTAAACTACAACTAACCGCTAATCCTGTTGCGATAATAGCTAAAGTGGCTATTATCGCTATCTTTTTAAAGTCCATACAAAAACTTCTTTCTATTATGGATGCTCAATACTATCTAAAAAATGCTTATGTTCTAGATTTCTTTGTTTTAATTCTTCTAACCAGTCAGCTATTTGAAAGAATTCTTCAGAACATCGTTCATATTCAAAACACCAACTACAGCTATAAGCTTTTTCTCTACATTTAGTAATTGCTTTATCTATGTTAGCAAATATATTGTCACCTCATTTATTTTTAACTTTTTGCCATCCATTTTTTAAAGCCTGCTCTATTAAAATAGTCTGAGCTTCTCTTACAGTTTTACATAATTTATTCTTTTTTGTTTCCCAGCGTTTAGGTTCTCCTATATTATTAGGATTGTCTAATTTTCTATATATTGTATAGTATTGTTGCTTTCCTTTCTCAAATATTGAAATATAATACAGATAACCTTTATCGTCTAGGAATGTATACATGATTTATTTATAACCTTCTTTCAATTCTTTTTCTTTAATTGTTTGAACAATTTCATTTGCTGGCAATTTGCAGTACACTAATAAAGCATATACATAATCGTAGCCAAATTTATTAATCATGAACTTATAAAAGTCTTTCTTCTTCTTAATAGATGACATAGGCATATTAAAAATAAGAAACGAATCGTTATATCCATATTCTATAGAAAAATCTTTAATTCGATATAAACATGAGCTATTATCTGATTTAGCAGCTTCTAATAAAATACAATCTTTCTTCTTTTCTTGTTTTATAATGTCTACAATATCTTTATCTACGCTTATTTTTAATACATCTATTAAATCTTGTTTAGATAACCTATTAACAAACAACATCATATACTACCTTTCATATGTGATTTTTTATATTCTTTGACTTTATCATGAATAAACAATATAACGTCTTCTGTACTGCCTGAATCATCAAATTCGCACTGGAGTTGTCGGCAAATATCATTTGTTAGATTTTCTACTTTATTAGGATTTAAAACATCTTTCTCAGATGCGTACATATATTCTATTTCTTGTTTAATAAAATCTTTATCCCATAAAAGATGAAAACAATTTGTATCGTCATAAATTTCTACATTAGGTTCAAGTGTTTTAATAAAGTCTTTAACTTTTTGCACATTACTATCATTTATAAGATAAGCTCCAATAAACATGATAAAATCACATTCCTTCTTTAATATCTGGATGATATTCCTCTACATATTCTTCAATAAAGTTATAAATAACCTGGTATGGACTAATCCTTGAATCATAATTTACTTTAAACTTATCTACTACATATTCAATTATAACATCTAACTCTTCTTCATCTACGCTATCAATATAAAAATCACCTATGACTTCTTCAAGAATTGCTGTAATATAATCTTTATCATATATCAAATGACAGCAATTATCATCTGTACCTATAGTAGCATTAGGAGCATTTTTTTTTATATATTCTTTAATTTGTTCTACTTGTTTAGCAGATAAATTATTATAAGCACAAATAAACATTATATCAAATCCTTTCGTTATCAGTCATCATGTCTAATAAATCTATAATATTATATTTCAGTATTAATCTAATATCATCTTCAGATAAAGACTTTAGAAAAAAGAACTTTAATAGCTTTATAGCTAATCTTTTTTTTCTTTTAAAGACAGCTGGCTTATAATATCAATACATTGATTTATTTCTATAGTAGATTTTCTTCTCATACTGTTATCTTAATAAACAAAACACAGCTAATACACAACCAACAACGGCAACTCCCGCAATAATGTTTCGATATAACTTAAACTTTTTAGCTCTATCTTTAAGATAGTTTAAATCTGCTTTAAACTGTTTATCTAAATTTCCATCCATTAATATTTGTACCTTCTTTCTATTAGATAATATTTGGTAAAAAATTGTTTTTAATATCGTTTAAATCATATTTATCTTGAAACATATTGTATAAAATATATACTGCTTTTTGTTTATCATCATGCATTGTTAATCTAGAATATATTTTCATAATCGCAATATCATTTTGTAGTTCTTGCAAATATAGAATAGCAGTATTTATATCATTAAAACTTAAATCATTTTTCATAGAACCTTCGCCACACCATAACCAATCGTACTTTATCTTTAAAATATTGCATATACTTAAAGCTATAGTCTTTTTTAAAGGTACTTTATCTTTTTCTAGCTTCCATATTGTAGCACGACATACATTTAGTGCTTCTGCTAATTCTTCTTGAGTTAAACCATGCTTTTTTCTAGCATATTGTAATCTTTTACCAGGTGTACTTTTTATTTGAATATATGACATTTTATCATCCTTTTATTATACTAATAGCTTTTAACAGACTTATCATATTCTTTAGTTTCATCGTCAGTTATAATTACCATAAAATTTCATCCTTTTTTATTAGGAAATATTATTAAGCTTAATTTTCATGCCAGTTTTCATATCTTCCCAATACTCAAATTCATATTCCTTCTGTGTATAAATCTTTAAAGTTTTTAATGGAGAATAGTTTTGTTTAGTTTCTATAACTTTTAGTTCAGGTCTTAATATAGTATAGTCTTTGATGCGAACCTTATCGCTTACTAAGTCATCAAAGATTCTATCTGATAAGATAGCACAAATTACAGTACAGTTATACTTTTGAGCCAGTTCTAATATTTGTCTACCTTCCAATACTCTAGGCTGACAAGGATATACACATACATTGTAATCTTTATAGAGTTTCTTTAAAGTAATATAGCCTTCTAACGCCATATTATGTCGGCTAACCCATAACACTCTTAGTTCAGGTTTGCGAACATCATCTTTTTTCTTTTCAATAACTTTTGTCTCCTTTCGTCTAATTGTTTTTCTAATACTTTTAATTTTCTTAACTAACTTCTTAAACATATAACATTATACTATTTCCTTTCTTTTAAAATGATTTTAACGAACAGCTATAGCAAAATCAATAGCCATTTGCTTACAATCTTCTAATGTTTTAGCGGTCCACTCTCCTTTACCAGGATAAATATCATTAATTTTATACCAACCTTCTCTATAAATATATTCATTTGTTTCTGTTAAACCAACAGCTTCTTCTACCATAATTTCTACAGAAACACAATCATTAAATTTCATTATACGAGTAGTGTCTCTACTATATTTATACCAATCTAAAACGGATTGATAAATTTCATCTAAATCTTTACTTTTATAATTAATATCTCCTTTTTTGACTGTATGTCCAATATTAAAACCTTGTATAGCTCTATGACTCCATCCATACCATTTATTAGTTTTATTACTAAAACCAATACTACAAATTTTTTTAGTATCACAAATCAATTCTGGAGCAATTTGAGCATCAATAAAATAGTTAATTAAATAATCATCTGATCCTATTACTCCAACAAGATCTAATTGACTATTTCTTACTACATTTTTTTCTTGTACTGAATATTTATCTTCATCTGGATAATTCCAACGTTCGTTATATAAAAATAAATATGGAGAAAGATTTTTAATGAAACTTCTTTTGTCTATAAATAATTTATTTTTCTTTTCATATTTTTTTAATCTATCTTCTTCTTTTGTAGGTATTCTACTTATATTCTTAATCATAGAATTATCTCCTTACTTATAAAAAATCTTATCTGGCGGTATATCATTAAATTCCCAATCATCTGGAGTATAAATTTCATTATCAATATCGTAAAAGCCACAACGATCTTGATGTACTCCTAAAAATTTACAATTATTACAGTTATTAGTTATATAATGTTCTTTACAATATTCTTTTATTTTTATAAGAGTATTAACTGTATCATCTTTTTCTTGTATTTTTTCTGTTGGCCAACTTAATGGTCTTTTATAAGATTGAAACATACATCCTATATTATCATCAATAAAAAAAATACATTTATGTTCATGACAATGATAATAAAAACAGAAATCTCTTATACTTTTTAAAACGTTTATTTCATTGTTATTCATTATAAAACTCCTAACATTATAAATAAAAAAATAAGAAATGCCCATATACTACTAAAAAGTTCTATTAATACAGAAGTTAAAATAGCTACTCTATTAACTATAGGATAAACGCTATCTTGTTTCTTTATATTCTCTAATTTAATTACAAAATAAGGTATCCATGCCGTTAAAAGAACATATGCTGCTAATAGAACTATAATCAATATAATCTTATTTGTTGTTAATGCAATAGTCATAACTTATACCTTACTAAAAGCACGACAGCCAATAATTCTATTTTTATCGTCACGAACGAAATCAGTGGGAAACACTACATCATCTCTATTAGCTTGTTGAGCGACAATTCCGCTCACAATATAAATAGTATTTTCTTGTGGAGCAGGTAATCCACTAATTTTTCCATATTTACTTTTTACAATAGGAACGCTAATATGTCTACCATCTTGAAGAGTGCTATTTAATCCAATATATCCTTCTTTTTCCATTGATTGTTCAACACGAGCTATAACACCTGTAGATGGTACTGTTAATAAAAGTTTATCTTTATCATCTAAAGAACCATCTCCATATAAATAAATATCATGTGGTGTTAAATTAATAAGTTTATACATTATCATCCTCTTCTTTCTTATATAATAAAATTACCGTTAATAAGATTATAAGGAAAAGATACAAAATATAGCAAAAGAATAAGAATAAAGAAATATAGAATAATAATGGTTAATGATGATTATAATTATTTAAAACGGAATTTCATCTGCATACAGAAATTCTTCTGGAACAATATAAATATCTTTATTGTTCTTTTTTATAAGTACTTCTACATAACTAATAAGACAATCTAAATAATAATGATAGTGCTGCCTATATATTTCTAAAGAACTGTTTTTAGGTATCTCATCAAAAGCATCAGAATAGATACTGTTACAAATATCTTTAAACTGGCGAATAGTCATATCTATACCGCTATCTTTTATTTTATTATATAGAATACTTTCTAGTTTGTTCATAATAAGAACCTTCTTTTTCTTTTTTTATTAACATAATATTATGATTACTGAACTTCCTACGGCTAAAGTCGCAGGATTCCTAGTCAAGTATTCTAATGAATACAGTATCTCTAGGCTATCCCCGTAGTTCCTACGGTTTTTGCATGTTCGCTTAATTCATGATTTTAATCATGAATGTATAACTCATCATTTATTAAATTACAGTATTTTTTAAATAATCAAAAAAATAAGGTTCTTGAATGTGTAATAACCAAAAAATGCCTAGTAAAGTATTTCTTCTATTTTTACATAGATATATTGTAGCATATTTTAAGCTAAAACACATCAAAAACCTCATGTTATCAGTTAAATTGTATATAATTTTTGTCATAAGTAAACTCTGTTAAGAACCTAAATACTTAAATATTAAAAACGAACGTCATCTAAAAATTTTTAGATTAAACACTTCCATTCTTTACCAGTAACTAAATCTATTTCATTCCACGAATAAGATATGTCTTTCATGTAACTTAATTTAGTTTTGTCATTATCAATATGAAATACTTCTTTTAACATTCTTTGATATAAATAAGTTTTATATTCTAATAAAACTAAATCAAGAGTAAAGCCATCATTATTTTCTGTACATTTAAACAATTTTAATGCTAAACAATGACTTTGATTGCAGATATTCTTTTTTAAATCCTCAATAGCACCATCTATCTTTTTCTGAAATTCATTAAGTGCGTCGTTAAGCTCATACGTTTTATATATAATATTATTATGAACTTTTTCTAAACTATCACTTAATTCCATTATAATATATAATGTTTTAGGTTCTTTTTTACTCATCGAACACAAACTCCTGTTCTCCTTTTATCAATTTAGGCGGCAAAGTCTTATTATATCCTTTGCCGCCGTTATATATTCTACTCCATACAGTATTTAAATTTTTCTCACTAAATAGATGAAACCATTGTATAGATTTAACATCTATATATTTGTCTATAGTATTTTCAATTATCTCTCTATCTTTATCAGAAAAAAGATTTATATTAACTATATCTTCTGATTGAATGGGCATACCTCCCCAATAACAATGTTTAAACCAAGCTTCAGGTATAGATGGTCCATTTTTCCAAGCCACAATATCCTCTTTAAACAAAGGTTTATTATATTCTTTCAAACATGCTTTTTGAATACAGTATAGTAATTTATTCAGTATGAAGTTAGATATCTCTTTCCTACAAATAACTCGACTATAATTTATAACATAACAAGCTATATCTAAAACGTTTATATCATTATCTTTCATCATAACAATTCAATGTTAAAACAGTACCCACCTTTTATTATTCATTTTTATCAAAATTCCTTCTTTAAAGATGCTGATTTCTAAAGTATAATACTATTTTATTTATAGAATCTTTATTTATAGTATAAAATTATAATATGTCTTTAACAACAACATAATGATCTTTTACTTCACTAAATAAAAAAACGATAGAACAATTATATTTAGGAAAATACCATTTAAATTTTTTAGATTGTTGTATGGTATTAATATTATTTTGATTTAAAATAGTTTGTACTCCATATTCTCTTAAATCAAGCTCTATATTTAGTATATGTTCTTTCTTATTTATAAATTCTTGCTTAACTGCTTTTAATAAATCTTCTTTATCTTTTATTTTGACTTGACGATAATAATGGATCATTTCTTCTTCATAATTATTTATAATATCTTTATAATCTTTTATATCATCTCCTAACCATTCAATCATTTCATTGAAATTATCATACCACATACCGTCAGATTCTAAAAACATATTAAAATGCACTACATCTAATACTCCGTTAAGCAATTCTCTAAATTGATCAAACAAATTATATGGTAACAATACTCCTATTTTAAATTTTTTATCATAAGATTTATCATAATTTAATTTTACATAGAGACTATTGTCTTTTAAAAAGTTATATATTTTTATTCCATTCATCGTTATTCTTCTTTCTATAACTCTTCTTTTAATGCTTTAATAATAGTTTTTGTTTTTGGCATAAAAAATTGTTCTAGCTCTTTATCTTCACTTAACTCAAAAGTGATATCCGCAGCTTTTTTAATTGTTTTAATATCTAAATTCATAATATTTGCTCCAATTTGACAGGCTACATTAAATAACATATTAGGATAGTTTATTTCTGGTGTAACCCAACAATTCTTTTTAAAATCCCAGACCATATCAGTACCATATATATAATTATATTCCACACATTCTTTTGCTACTTTTGCTAATTTATAATAGAATTCGTCTTGTTTTTTTACATTAATTCTCATATGTTTTCTAATACAATCAGCTACATAATTATTTTTTAGTTTTAAACAAGTCATTTTTATTTCCTCATTTTTTATTAGTTTTATTTTTTAAATGTTCTTTTTCTTCATTAGTTAATAGCTTTTTTGAAGGCTCAAAATAAATAACATCTTCTAAGTCCTCATAAGTATTACACATCCAACAAAAATTTACATTCTCTTTGTCATACCATGCGCAATAGTCGCATGACGGACGTATCGTAAAAATAGAATAATCAACACAAGCAGTACAAGGATATTGATCTGGATAAGATTTATCTTTATATACACACATAGAACAATCTTTTATCATTTTATCACCTTTCAATCATATTCCTTTTTTATAATTTTAAAGGTACATCAAAATCAATATTGTTTTCTGTCATAAATTTTCTTAATAAATGTTTATTTTTCATTGTATTTCCCTTTCTTTATTTATACAAAACATTTTGGTGGCATTGGTACCGTTTGATTAGTTGGTTTCCATAAATGTAAACAATTTTCTTTTACATTAATATTATCTTTTTTAGCAACAATATATTGTATAACAGTTTCATCATCTTCAAAGAATAATTCTTTAATTTTACACATTTCTTCCCAACGTGGTATTTGTTTACTTTTTTCTGGACTAACGGACACATGTTCCCAACCGCCACCATTAGAAGCAATCACTATAAACCATTTATCTTTAATTTTTATTTTAAATGCACCATTATGTTCATCACCCATACTTCCAAATATTCTACTTGCTTGTATACGATATTTATTTAAATAACTTAAATCTTTCATTTTGTTCTCCTTTTTATTTAAATTAATTGTTTATATAACGTATTAGTATTTATTTTATACTTTTTCTCCTAAGCCATATGCAAAGTAAAATAACATATATTGAACTTTTTTCATGTCTTCATCAAGTTCTAATGAATTTAAATTTTTATCGAATAATTTTGAAACACTATCTAAATAAGCTTCTATGTTATCAAATTGTTCTTCGTTGTCACTAATATATTTAAAAATCTGTGACTTTAATTCTGATAATAAATATAACTCTTGTGTATCAACTAAATAGTTTTCTTTTAACTTATTAAGAGCAATATTATATCTTCTTCTCTTATTAAGAGATAACAATTTATCAATATAATTTTCTTTTGCATATTTAGCTACTTGTTGTCCAAATATTAAACCTATAGGACATGTTCTTCTTATATTATCATTATTCATTAACTAATCCTTTTTCTTCTTTTAATAGATCTATAAAACTTTTCCAGATATAATTTATAAAAAACTTATCATGTTCTGTCCATTTCTTAGCTATTAAAAGACTTACTACATCACAAAAAAATCACATTCAAATTCTTCTATTAAAAATCTATTATCGTTAAAGAACTTAAAAATATATCCTTCATCTTCTATATCTTCTTGTTCTATTTCTTCTATCATCTCCCATATTTCTAAAGCTTGTTCTTTAGTACAATTATTTTCTTTTCTGGTTTCTAAAATCCATTCTTTTAAATTTTTTACTGTACCTTTTAAATCAAAAACAGGTTTTTTTAACTTAGATAACATATAATATGGATCTATGCCTATCAATATCTCTTTAAAATCTTTACATGTACAATCTAATACATATCCCATATTTCCATATTCAGATACTATACCTAATACTCCTTTTTCTTTATTTAAGAAAAAATAGCTATTGTTATAGTATTTATCTTGTACAAAATAAGACTCAGAACTTATTCTTTTAGCTTCTCTTATTTGCTCCATATTCTCACCTCTTTTCTATATTTTAATCTTATAAAACTTTATAGTCTTGAATATGGAATTCCATATCACATATATTATTATATTTTATTTCTATATCTATAAATTTTTCTTTAGCTCTTTCAGCTTTTTCTCTAGAAGAATAAACTCCTAATATATTATTATGATTTTTAAGTATATAAATTTTACGCATAAATCATTAGTCCTCTTATTTAGAAATAATTGCACAAACATATCCTAAATCTTTAATATCTTTTATAATCTCTTTATTATCTTGTTTATAAATAATTTTACATAATAAATTCCAATATAAAATCAATTCTTTTATTCTATACTCTTTAGTGTAACAGTTATTTGAAGATAAAATTTTCTGCATATCTTTTGTTACATTATAAACTATATCTTCTTGTTTATTGTTATTATTAATATATTTTTGTATAGAAGTATAATATTTGCATCTTGTTTTAATACTATTATATGATTTATATGTCATTTTATTTACAATATCTTTAATACATTCATCTGGTATTGTAGACCAGTTAAGTTCATGGCAATAATCATCATAAAAAGATTTTTCAGTTATAATAGTATAAAACAATCTTAACTTTTTATCCCATTCATTATCTATTTTAAATACCATTGTTGGATACTCTTCAACAACAAAATAATCTCCTGGTTCTAAACTTACTCCACAACATTCATATTGTTTCATGGCCATATTTAAAATCTTATTTCTTTCTTCTTTTGAATAAATATCTTTCATATCTTAATACCCCGCCATTCCTTTTAAAAATGTTATTATATTTTTTAATGCAAAAAGCTCTTCCATTTTAATATAGTTAAAGCCTTTGTTCCTAAATAGAATATCAAAGAAAATAGCTAGATTTATAATAGCATTCTTTTCTTTTAATAAATAACTTAATTGATAAATAGCATCGCCTAGACTTCCATTCATCTTTAAAGCATACCATATATTATGTCTTAATCGTTTTTGTGCATACGAATTTTCAGACATACAATCTAAAAGGTATTCTAAATCTATATCTTGTACAATCCATCCTATATTAATATTATCTATAACAGCATCATCTAAATGATATAAAAAGTCTTCTGGTTCAGCCATTAAAAGTAATAATTTGTTATCTTGCTTATAAATACTAAATATATAATTATCTTGACCTTCAATAGCAAACCAATCATTTATTTTTAAATCTAACTCATTAAATCTATATGATTCAATAGCTTTTTGTATCATTTCATTTCTTTTCTTGGTTGTGTAAATGTCATTATTCATGATATCTTTTTAACTCTTAAAATTACAATGTCCTTTCCTTTTGTATTGCTGTTCTTATTATATTATTTAGCTTCCATTTATTCTTATTCTTATTGCATAGACAGCAATTTTTCCTATTTTTATTAGATTCGCATGTAAAACAAACTCTTAATACTTTATTTGTATCACTAGTCAGCATCCAACCTTCTAACCTATTATTATTTTTATCACAAGCAGTACATTCGTAACTGTATAGATTATGAACGAATTCACATGTTGAACAACTAATAAAATCATATATATTACTTTTATCCATATATCATCATTTCTTCTCTTTTTATAGATACATTTTAACAGCATTAAATACATCTTCATGTATATCTTCAATAGAACGTAACATTCCATCTTTAGCACAATTAATGACGTCCCAATTATATTTTTGTGCTATCTGTTTATATACTTCATGACATTCTGCCAAATATGATGTATCTTTTTCATGAATATCTTTGGCGGTATTTGTTTTCTTAGCTCTATCTTCAATCAATTTATCGCTCAATTTCGGTGGCATATTCAAAAAAATAACTTTATCTGGCACAGGTAATCTCATTTTTGTAAATTCTGTATCCCAAAGCCAATGCAAAAATTCTTCTCTTTTTGTTTTATCTTTGATTTTTACTGCTTGATGTACCATATTAGAAGTCGTATATCTATCAGCTAAAATAATAGTGCCTTCTTCATATGCTTTTTTCCATTTTTTACGATATGACGCATATCTATCTATAGCAAAAAATAGTGATGCCGCATATGCATTGACATCATCAGCATGACCGCCAAACTCACCTCTAAGATACATCTTAACAGGAGCACACGCTTCACTTTCATAATCTGGGTATTCTACTTTCATTACGCTTTTTCCCATACGTACTAGTCTATCATATAGTAATTTTGTCTGCGTAGCTTTACCTGAACCATCACCAGCTTCAATAATTATCAATTTTCCTTTTGTCTTTTCTTTTAAAGTAGACTCACTTAATCTTTTTCTTTTAAATAAAATACTTGAGTATTTATTAAACAATTTATCTGCTATCTCTTTATCTTTTAAACAAACAACTTGTTTAAATTTATCTATAATAGAACTATAAGCATAAATATGATATATTCCATAATTCTTATTATAATCCATACATAATCCATCAATTTTTATTTTCATGATTTAATTTCAATCAACCTTTCATTTCTATTAAGAATATCTTTATTTAATCTTTTACTTTTGTTAATACTATTTCTTTTTTCTATTGGTTTCCAACAATTATTATTAATATCACAATAACAGCAAGGTGCTTTAGAAAAATCATAATGATAAAAATAACAATTCTTACAAGCTTTTATCATCTTTTTTATTCATCTATCCTTTCTTAACATATATAGGCTACTTAAAGAAAATAATTAATCTTATAATAAAGAATAATTAAACTTAATATAAGAACAATTAATCTATAACATAAAAAAACCAAACTTATAGTACAAAATAACTGAAAACTAAAGAAAAAACTAGGTTCTGTTATAAAATTTATAACGTTTTTGTTCGATTTTCAAAAACGTATTTATAAATATACATAATTTTATGCAACTTCTACGGGAATTTTTAACCTTTCTATACATTTCGATGTATAAGTTAGATACTATATTCCTTCATCTATGCCATATTATCAAGTTATCCTAACAAAATTGTTTATACATCTGCATTTAGCTTTATCAGGAAAGTCTTAAAAAGTTATGTTTCACCTATAGAAAATTTAACACTTTATCTTCTTCAGCTTTAAGTATATTGATTAAAATTAAAGCATCAGAACTCATAGTAGAGCCTTTAACAATTTCTTTATATATACATATACTAAGATAATCTTTGTTATTAGGCTTAATGTCTGGTGTCCATTCCTTATAAAAGTCTAAACGTTTCTTTCTATTATATACACTGTAAAGTATATCTATAGCAGCTTCTTCTATTAAAGGAGATAAATCTGTACAACTAATATAAATATATGTTTTAGTAATCCAACTTTTTTCTTTATTATTATACTCTGTCTTACTATAATATTTCAATTTACTCATTATGGAAACCTCTTTTCTTATTTTTGATTATATACACGTTAAAAGCTATTTTAAAAGTAAAGTATACTTGACTATAAAATATGCTCTTAATCGTTATTTAACATACGTATAATGTTATTTAAAGCTTCTGACTTAAAATCGTAAGGTATGTATATTTTCCATCTGAGTTATTTAAACTTTATCTTATAAAGCATAATAACTTCAATTTGTTTGTTATACATAAAAATGGCTTCATATTTTAGCACTACTGCATTAAACATCAATTCACATATAGCTATACGTAAATGACATAACTATACAGATATGATACTTTAAAATGCAAATAACAGAATATTTTAAAAATATGTGTTTAAATGTACGAGAATGATACGTTACATGAAATGATACGTACAGATTTCTTAAACACCAGCAGAAAGCAAAATATGAACATCTTTGATTTAACATAGCTATCGTTTAAAATACAAGCATTTAGATTAGTACCTGTATAGTGGATATGTAGGTTGTCTTAAACTATCGTATTTTAAACATGTGCTATACTAAATCAAAGATTGATATAGTAACTGCTGATTTTTAAGAATAGCTTATAAAAAAACTAGAAAAAGGAGTGTGCGGAACGCAGCAGTGCTAAAGAAATAAGACATGGATAATAAAACTTAAACTCTATATCTTATTAAAAAAAATAAACATAGCATATCTTATCTTTGAATATACTTATTTTAATAATAACCGTTTATAAAAACAGTAGTCATTAAGATAAGTATCCAAAAATAAGATTAATAGGTTTAGACTAGATACTAACTAAAAGAGAAAAAATAAAGAATAGTATAGTATTAAGTAAAAAGATACGAACACTTACGATTTGACTAATAAACGTCAAATCTATATAAAAAAATAAGAGATAACATCTATTAATGCTATCTCTTACAAAGATAATTATGTCATAGGAATATACTCATAACTCTTTTCATATAAGGTTTCTGGTGCAATATCTATTTTGCCATTATCCCATGTTAATACTCCATTACTAATCTTAGCCGTATTAAATACGTTGTTATCTTTTAATGGAGCATAAACTGGATATTCTAATAAACAAGTAGCGTCAAAAACTCTTTGTTCTTTATTAGAAAATGTTACTAGCATATACATATAATCTAATATCTTAAAATCTACTACTTCTAAATCTTTAGTAGGTTCACCAGCATAAACTATACCATTTATTTCATACATAACATTTACTCCTTTCAAGGCTATATAAAATTATAACGGTTTAATCTTATCAAAATCTAAACCGCGTACAGCATTGTTCCAAGCAGCATATAGCTCATCTTCATGAATACATAACCATGCTGTAACAATCTTTAATTGTTTTGATGGTAAAGAACCTGCTAATACTCTACCGTCAAAACTAATAGATGCTTTGTATTCCCCATATTGAACATGTACATGCGGCATATGATGTTTATCTTTATCCATAAACATCATTTTGATAATGATACCCATAAAACGACATATCTCTGGCATTTAAAACGCCTCCTTTTAGTTTATTATACTATTGTTTAAAATAACAATCTATATAAAAAAATAAGTATATTACTTTAACACTAATTATATAGCGCTAAAATAACATACTTATTTTCGGTTTTATTCGTTTTTACTTAGTTAGGAGAGAGGTACAAGAATTATGAAAATCTATCTTGGGGAATGTGATGATTAACATCTTACGTACAATATGTATTATACTACATGCTTAATAAAATGTACAGAATTTTCTTTATATTTTATCAAAAAAATAAGTAGGTTACTCAACTACTCATTTAGAGTAATTAAGTAACCTACTATAAACTAGTTAGGGAGTGTTTATTTTATATAGAAAGAAAGTCCTTTCTATTAAAAAGAAGGACCTTCTACTATCTTCATACTATTAGGATTGTTCTTAGGAATAGTTTCTACTGCTTGTTTAGTTTCTTTTTTAACAGTCTCAATAGCTTCAGCTACTAAGCCAGACATAATATCATTGTTGATATTAATGCCTTTGGATTTAAGTTCAGCAGCTTCTTTACCTACGATTTCTAAAATGCGAGCTTTATAAATTGCTTTTGTAGCTTCACACCATTCAATTCCTTCCTGACACTTATTTTCACCAAACGTAGAAACAGCATCTAATACATCAGCTGTTTTTCTTAAACCCGTAGCCACTGTATGTCCAGTAGAACAAGCAAATTTTGCACCTTTAAATCCATATACTCCAGCACCTACTGCTAATTTAGCTCCTGTTAAAACGATTTTTTCAATATTCATAATAATCTCCTTTTCTAATAATAAACTTTCAGATAATTTAATTTGGACAAAATGTCCTAATTAGCGTCATATAAGGAATAACGACCAATTAGGACTAAAATTTATATATTAAGCAACAGTAATTTCACATCCATGATTGTATAGCCAAATGCATTGACTAATGGTAGGATTATCAGAAATTCTGCTTCTATACATCTTTTTAATTAAACCACTTTTTTTGAATACTGCTTTTTCATGTAGCTTAATAGAAATCTTGTTATTAACAACAGTACAGCCGCTCCATTTATTAGAATTGTTCATTACACCGATTACATTATAGGTTCTGCACATAATTGATTTTCCTTTCTAAATATGATAGACTTAATACGATGGTATTAAACCTATATATATTAACGTTTTTAGCAATAGAGTAGTTGTAGAGCCTAAACGAATATTTCGAATAGGCTCTAATTTTTTATGCAGATATATTATCCGCCATTCTTTTAGCTGAAGCATAAATCTTATCTAACATTTCTTTATCTCCGACTTCTTTAGCGTATAAATACATGCGACGGAAATCTTTATCTTCTAATAAGATATCTAATACTTTTTTCATAACTGTATCTTCTCCTTTCTATACGTAATACGTATAATTAAAACGCAGTACCTGTTACAATCTGAGCTTCAGACAAATCTTGTTCTTGAGGTAATCTGTCATTCATAACGCTAACTAGCAATTTAGCGTTATTTAATCTAATAGAATTACCACTACGTTCTACATAATAACGATGAGTAATTTCGCCTGTTTCGATATTAGTATAACTACGGGTTGTTACTTTAAATGTACCGTTTAAGTATTTCGTGTCTGCCGATTCAATACCAAATTCTTCATCTACGCCGTCATGAAAAGAAAGTTCATCACCATCATTAATACCATTTTCCTGACAAGTTTTCTGATTAAGCTCCCACATAGTTAACGTATGACGTTTCATAATTCCATAGTCAACGCCTGGAGTATTAATCATTGTGTAGAACACATCTACTAAATCAGAAATAGCATCAATCATTTCTGTTAATTGTTGCTTCTTCATCCAGCTCTTAATTACTTCAGCTTTAATTTCATCTGGAGAAGCATCTGGTTGTTTCAAAATTTTGCTTCTAATTTCTAAACAACGAACAGCAACATCTGTTGGAACAATAATCATTGCAGATGGGATATTTTCTTCTAAAAGCTGTTTAATCGTATAAGCGATTAAAGCAATAGTCGAAGCTTTATCATCATTTGTAACAGCTTTAGTCTCCCATACATTGATAACGGGTTCTTTACCCTTCATTACAGGACGACAAGACACACGGACAGACACATTGCTTTTAGTGCCGATAGAAAAGATTACATTTGCATTATTTAAGTTTGCCATAACAAAAACTCCTTTCGAGAAACGCCGATTTCTCATTTAAACATATAATTTTATTCTTTTTGGCTCATAGCAACTAAAAATTATCTATAGAAAGTATATTTAGATAATTCTGTTTTTTATTAGGAAGAAAATATCGAGTTAATTCGAGCCAACTAAATTAAGAAGATGTCTTCTCCTACCACCAGAATATTAAAAGGTTAACTTTTTAATAAACTAGAATACAATAAGCTAATAAGTAAGATAATATATTCTTACCACAAGAATAATACCAGGTTAAATACTAAACTAAGCTAAGATTGAATAACCTAATAATAAGAAAAGACCTAACGAACTATTTCATCAACAATTCATAGGTCTTTAACTCAGATACACCAAATTCTTTTTTCATACCGCAGGCAATATTCATACCATAATTTCTAATAAGTCTAACCGCCACTTGCTGATTATTACAGGAACGACGACATTCAACACAGAACTGCTCAAATAAAGGTTGAACAATCTGTAAGCGTTGATAATAATAACGATGTTTCATAATGAATTACTCCTTTATCAGGTTTTAGCAGTATGCTTTAAGCTCCTACTACCACCAGAATAATAAAAGGTAAAAAAGCAGTATATTAATAATAGATACTACATAAACGATATTGAAACAAAAATAAAGCAAGTAAATATAACAAGCAAATCTATTAATATAAACTAACGGATTTGTTGCTATACTTACTTGCTTAACGATATCTACATAACAGCAAACTTACTAGGAAAGTACCGCAGGGAATTAGGAAAACGTCTCCCCGCAGGGGCTTATTTATTTAGTTGACTTTGTAGTTGTTTAACTTCTTCAATACTTAATTCTGTATCTTCAGCAATATCAACAATATTATATCCTCGCTTTAATAATCTTAAAGCTGTTTTTACAACTCTATTATGTTCTCCAAGCTGCATACCATCTTCTTTTGTAGCAAGCATACCAGAATTATAATTTCTTATTGCTTTTTCCTGTAATTCATATTTATAACGTAATTTTTTATCGTGTATAAAATAAGCTTGATAATCTAATACTTTCTTAATTGTAAGTTCACTCATAGCTATTTCCTCCAGTTCTTTATCAGTACATTTATTAGCAAAATATTTGCTATGTTATAACATGTTTAAATATCTATCTAATTGTTCATTAACATATTGAATAAATAAATTTTCCATAGCAGACAAATCATGAGCAACATGGTAAGAATCAAAAGCATTATAATAAGCTAGTCTATCTGTAAATTTTATATCAATAGGAGGATATCCAGCTTTCATTAATTCTAAATTAACAAGTAAGCGACCAGTTCTACCATTTCCGTCAATAAAAGGATGAATACTTTCAAATTCAATATGAAACCATGCTAATTTAGTAATAATATGTTCATCTTTGTTTTTATAATTCAAAAGTAATTGTTCTAATTTCGGTTGAATTAGATAAGGTTGTACAGGCTTATTACTTGCACCCATAATTTGCACAGGAACTTTACGATATGTTCCTCTATCTTCAGGTTTATTAGCTAATACTAAATAATGTATTTGTTTTATAATACTTTCTGATAAAGGAATGTTATCTTTTACTAAATCTGAAACAAAACGAAAAGCATCTCTATGACCTATTGCTTCTAAGTGCTCTTTTAATGGTTTTTGCGCAATAGTTAGTCCTTTTAAAACCATATCCGTTTCTCTAAGTGTTAATGTACTGCCTTCAATAGCATTGGAATTATACGTATATTCAACAGTAAATTCTTCTGTTAAACGTTCTAATTCGCCTGCTGTTAAAGGTCTTTTATTATCTAATTTTTGTTTCTTTTCATTAATTATATTTAACATTGTTTTAGCTACAGTCATAATATATACCTCCATATACTAATTATAACATAAATAAAAAATGGTGAAACTAAGATATATTTCTATATAACTTAATCTCACCATTGCACTAACAATTAAAATGCAGATGCAGCCTGACCACTTAAAAACTTATCGCAACGTAAAGATATTTTAGTTGTTCTAGTTTTAATAGTAGCTTCTTTTTTAACAGAAGTGGTTTGTTTGGAGTTATTAAGCTGTATATTATACTGTTTCCAAGCAGAAATCCAATCGTGATCTAAACCAACAGATAAAATTGTATTAATTAGGCTAGACAATAGTTTTGGAGTAGAGTTTTCTGTTTCTTCAACTATCTTGTAATATGCACCTAATACTTTTCTAATAGTTTGTTTATCATAGCCTTTTTCTAATAAAGGTAAAATAGTGTTTACGTATTCTTCAATTCTGTTTGCTCTATTGTCTTTATTCTTTTTACCGATAAAGTTAGATACGTTAACATCAAACCAAAGAATTTTAGGAATTACATCGTTTCTAATGTAATCTACAGTTTGTTTATCTACAATAGTAACTTTTTCTTGCTGAACCGGAATAGCAGCAGATTTTACAGCATTAATAATTTTAGGAGAGCTAGTAAGCTCTCCTTTTGTTTTATCAGTATGCTTAACAACTTGTGGTTTAGTTTGAGCATTAAATTTATCCATTAAACTGTTGCGTTTAGAAACTTCTTTAACTACAGACTTAGTAGGTTGAACCTTAGTAAGTTTGCTCGCATCTATTTTAACACTGTGTACGTCTTTTAAAACAATAACTGCTATAGTGTTACCTTTATTACTGATACCAGTTTCTAAAGCTTCAACTTTACCCACTTTAAAATTATACATATTAGCTAAATTTGGGCAAATACCCTTACCATTTACTGTTGTTCTGAAATTACCAATAATTTCGTTGTTAACAACAACAGAGTCGCCACAAACTCTTTTACCGTTCAAAGCTGCATATGCTATTAAAGTAACTTCTGCATTTTCTTTTGTCATTTTTATAGAGTTTTCTTTAATTAAAGCAGAGTTTTCAGCATTATCTCTAGTAACAAAGAATAACTGATTTTCATCTACTTCTGGAACTTTAACCATTTCCATAATAGAACGGCGAATAACCATTTGACCATTATCTTTACGATGAAATTCATAAACGCCATCTGGTAAATCAGTATCTTTTGCTATAGCATGTTTAATAACTTTGTTATTATCATCTACAAGAACTGCTTCGCCTAATATAAATTCAGCTTTATCACCATCTTCAAACGTACATACAAGTAAACTATCTTCTGTATACTTAGGAACAGAATTATCATTTTTGAAGATTGTCATAACGAACTTAAAAAATTCTGGTTCTAATAAAACGTTAGCGATATTGGACACTTCAGAGTCTAAACCTTTATTCCCTGTATTAGAATGTTTATCCTGAAAAACAACATACAATAACATAGCTACTTTATGAATATCCGACAAATCTTTCATTTCTTTTCTAAGCGTATTAGATAAAGCATTGAACGTTTTAGTAAATCTAGCTTTAACAGATTTTTTCTGAGCTTCTCTTTCTTTTGGATCACCAAATACTTTATTGATTTCTTCTAAAGCTTTTGTCTGTGCGCCATTTACTGTCATATAAGTTTCTTTAACTAATGTGCAAATATCAATATATTTTTGATTAGCAGGTTCTTTACCAAGTTTGTTAATCCAATTAACAGTTACCGGAGAAAAAGCCTGTTTCATTTCTTTAAATTCGTTTGCTAATTCTTCAACATAGTTTAAAGCTTTGTTGCGAACCTGATTAGTTAAATCATTTACAAGTAATGTCGTATTTTTAGCATTTGGATATAATTTAACAAATCTTGTAGTATCATCATCTTTAGATGCTATTACTTCGTTTGTTTTCCAATCCATTCTAACACCAAACGGTTTTTCACCTACATTGCGAGATCTTAATTTAATTCTTTTAAGTTCTTCGCAATTACAGATAACAATATTCATACCGGTTTTAGCAGCATCAATAGTTTGTTCCTGATACATACGACCGATAGCCAACATATCTTGAGAAGCAGATAAAATATTTTCTGGAGTTAAAGCCATTTCATGAATAGCGGTTACTGCTTTAGCTGCTGTTTCGTTACATACATCTTTAGATAATATTCCATCATCATCTACGTATATTTCACCGAGTGGAGATTCGTATTCTGTTACTTTTTCTGTGCATTTGAATACCTGACGGAAAATTTTCTTACAATCATTCATAGCACTAACATATTCAGCATTTTTATCAGAACCAATTTTGATTGCTCTTTTTGCCATAGCCATAGTGTGATTAAAAATGCTGAACAGTATAGTTACACGACCAACATCAAGATTAGCATTACAAACAAAGTTGTTCCAAGAAGCTAAACCCATTTCCTGATTAACTGCATACATAGCTTTACCGCAAACGATAGATTTTTCATTAATAGTCATTTTAGTCATGATAAATACCTCTTTCTTATTTTAAACTTATATTTTTTAGATTAATTTAGTCAATAATATTTACAGCTAAAGGATTAGCTTTTTTGCTAATTTCAATAACCGTTTTGTTAGTATGAATTTGTTTGTCATCTCCATCACAGTCAGCACCTGCATGACGTGCAAAGAAACCTTTATAAGCAGGAACACAGATAACACCAGGATTAAGAGCTTCAATTTCTCTTCTTAAAAGTTTAAGTTTATCTGCGCTTAATCCTTTTTCTTTAGCTTTAGCCATATATTCATCTACATTTAAGAATCTTTCGTTACTATATTCAAGATAATGCATCTTTGGATATTTATAACCAACTCCTTCTTTAATACCAACGATATTAGCCATATTACTAAAGATTTCAGTAGGACCATCGTTACCATCATCTAAAACATTGATACCATAATCCATTGCCGGATCTGGAATAATCATTACATACATACCATCAGTTTTAAAATTGAGATTAGCACATTTGTTAGTCAAGCCTTGTAATGTTTTATCAACAAAACTCTTAAACGACGGTCTCCAGTTTTCTCTAACAAATTTAGGGAATAAAGAAGCACCTAAAATTGTATAGTTAACTACATCAGAAGCTAATTCAGACGCATGAGGAGCAATACCTTCATCTTTATTTAAGATTTCTCTTTTTCTAGCAACAGTTTTTTCTGCTAAACTAGTAACCAATTCAGTAGCTCTTTCTTCATCTATAGCAAATAAGCTATTGAGCATCTGAGTAGAAGTAGTTACTTCGTTATCGAGTTCACCGCTAGAATGACTAATTTCCAACACGTTTAAACCGCTATTAGTGGTTAAATCAAATGGAGCTTTTAATGCGTTTAAATCAGCTAAAATATCTAATTTATCAGATTGATGTTTTCTAGATGGATAGATAACAACACATTTACCAGCGAACTTACCTTTTTTACCTTTAGACAAAACGGTTGTAACGAATTCATCTTGATCTTTTTGAGAAATTTCATTTCTATATAAAGGTACGATTTCCCAATTATGATCTTTAATAAATTCTTTTATTTTATCCTGTTCAACAACTCTGCCTAATCCTTTAACGAGCCAAGGTCTACTCTGGATAGCTAATCCTCTAACAGCTTGTGGTAAAACATTATATCTATTATTGGTTTTAGCAGTAAAAGCGTCAGCTACATATTCTTCATCGATAAAAAAGCTACCATCAAAATATTCAAACTTTTCATTAGCAATTTTACCCATGAAGAACGCTGCTGTTCTAACGTTCATTAATTCAACTGCCGGTGCTTTATGTTGCGCAATACGAGTAGAATCTTGGGCGATTTCTTTAGCTCTTTTACTTTCAGCATCATTTTCTTTACATTGGCTACCAGCCTTAACCAAAATATCAAATCCACCAAAAGTCATTTTATTCATCAAATTATGTGGGTCAAAACCTTCTAAATTACAAGCGGGAAGTGTCATCTGTTTTTTCTTAACTTGACCATTAGTAGCTGTTTGACAACCGATTTCGTGATCGTTATACACAATGACATCATCTTTAATATAGCCATTTTTATCTGCAATAATAGAAGATTCAAATATTTGACCAGATACTAAATCCTGATAAGTGTTATCAGGAAGTTTAGTTAAGAATAAGTCAAGATTATTATTATCTTTAACTTTGTAAATACGATTAGCAAACCAGCCTAAATCTGTTTCAGTTTCTACCATTACATTTAAGAACGCTTCTGTATAACGTTCATACATTACAGGTGCTCCGCCTTTGGAGACGATAAGTTGCGGATGAACAAGATGTTCAATATATGGAGACTCCCTATTAACAGGAACTTGAACTACTACAGGAACTACGCCATTTTTAGTAAATACCAGACAAGTTACATTAAATGCTTTATAACCGTTTTTGCAAACTCTTTCAATTACACTACTATCGGGCATAGTATTAAATGCATTAATATCTTTACGTTTAATTTCTTTTCTTAATAATACATTTGCTTGACGAGAACTATAAACTAATTTACCTTTTGTTGTTTGAGAATTGATTGTTTTTATCATAATTAAATCTCCTTTATAATTTGTTATTTACTTATTTCGAATTATGAGCTATAATAAAAACATCTTCTATTTTTTATCAAATATTATATATTTAGGTAAATGATAAAAGGTTTGAAAAAAGAAGAAGATGTTTTTTTAGACAATAGAAGATTTTAAGTAAACAAAAATAAATATAATGTTATTCTTCTATATCTAATTGTATGTTAATAGAACATGCAGAAAAGTAGCAAAGAAAACACTACTTCTCTGCATATGATAGTTTTATTTCTTGATAATTATATGAAATAACAATTTAGTTAATTCAATATGAATTTCAAGATAACTAAACTTATCATGTTTTATTCTATTGTTCGTTATTATAATAAGTACGATAGAACACACTACATTATGAATAACAAAAATCAATAAAACAAAAAGTTCTATTAACTCTTTTATGTTCACTGGAATCATCTCCTTTCGGACATAACAAAAAGAACCTCATCCGCACATGAGGTTCTTTTATTTTCTTAAGGTGTTTCAACCATATATTCAAAATTTTTGACCATATTTATTAATTACTGTATAATAGAAATAGACATGATAATGTAACAATGGAGGTCGATAATATGGATAATTTAAATCCTTTACCTTCTAGAAAATCAGACTATAAAAATTGTAATCACAGCTCAGTAAGTGATCTTACAATAGAAGCAAGAATAGAAGGATTATTAGAATTAAAAAAGCAAATGACTCCCGAAAATTTTTTAGAAGTCATTCGAAATATTCTTGTAGAATATCCTATTTATTTACGTTGTATTCCAAACGTTGAAGAGCTAATAGGTATTGATTTTGATTCTCTTTTAAATAAATAAGAGTTTCAATATCATATTCTAATAATAAATCTTCTCTATTTTTTTTGCCTTGACTTTTTGCAAATACTCTAGCGTCTTCTTCAATATTACACAATGGTGTGTTATATGCTTTTTTATAAAACTGAGCATTCTCTTTTGATAACCACCAACAATAAAGTTTATTATACTTTTTAGAATTTAATTGCCAATAATGACGAAATTCATGATAAACTATATTGTCATAAAATAATGGATTTTTATCTTCATTAATTATAATTCTTTTATTATTAACGTCTAATTGTCCATAAAAATCGTCATACGTATCATTATCATTAAGATATAACTGTGTTTTATCAAAACATATATTTATAGGCGGTAAATTATATATTTTGCAAAGATTATTTAAAAGATGTTTTGATAATTTTTTAAAGATATTATTATTTAACATTTATAGATACACCTTTCTATTTTTTATTTAAAGCATATATTGCTTTACGAATAGCATATTCTGTTTTAATTTCTTCATCTAAATCTTTTGAATTATAATAATTTTTGAATAATTTCAATGGTAATGATTCAAAAATTATTTTATCATCATCTTCTCCTATTGAGCTACTAAATCTATTAGCATCTATTTCAATAGGGCAAACGTTGTACAATTTAGAATATATTCCTTTATGGTTAATCCACCACATATATTCTTCTTTTAAATTATGATATTGCCAATAATGTCTTAATTCATGCAATATAGTTAAGCAAACAGCTGTTTTTTCCATAATGCTATCTAAACTAACATTATGTTTATTTAAATATATTTTACATGTATTATGATCATATTGACCATCAATACATGTATCCATGTCTTCTATAATAAGTTTAGGTACATGAGATAATTTATATTTCATGCAAAATATTTTTGATATATGATGATATATTTTATTTATATCATCATATCTGTCACTATATACAATGTCAGCAATTATTTCTCCAATAGATGGAGATTTTTTTAGTCTATATAAAATAAAATAGACAATATTAATTAATACTTTTAACATAATAAAAACCTCTTTTTTCTGATTGATTTTTAACCTAACTTAGCTTAGAATATAAATATATACGATAGAAGAAGAGGATTACTCCTTTCTCTTCCAGCAACAATTACAGTTGCATTTGTCATTATCAAATTCAATAGTAAACGATGGGTGAACAAGGTCTACACTGAATTTAAAATGACTAGAAGAAAAGCCATTCCATAGCAGTATTAGGATTAATACTACAAATAGAATGGCTTTCATTCTATCGTATCTTTTATTGTGCATTGGAATCACCTCCTTTCAGTAAAAGATACGAATATTATGATTATTTTATTAATTTATCTATTGAATTACATATTCCTTTAACTACTTCATATCCGTCAGCAGCACCATTTGTTGTATATACTACAATTGTATTGGTTTCTTTATCAAAGCTAACACAATTACTTTTTGTATTAAAATTAACGTAGTATTCTTTATAATGTTTTATACTTTTATATGTTAAATCCGGGCATACTCCCTCTACAATAACTATAGTTGGAGTTTCAGCAACCTTATTTTTTAATATTGATTCACAATCAACAATAATTTTTGCTACCGACTGAATCTCTTTACTATCAATAAGTCTAGTAGTATTATAATAACTGCTTTCTAGTATAGATATTATATTGACATAATGATTTTGTAGCATTTCTTCTTTAGCTCCTTCAGAATTAATATTAGCAGTTTTACAACCACCAGCAATAATACAAGCCATAACGATAACCATAACAATAACTTTTACTAATAAATTTTTCATAATAAATAACCTCTTTCTTTTTAATAAAATAATAATAATGATTTGATCTTTTAAACTTAATATCTTAAAATATAAATACATACAGAAGACTAATAAGGAGCCAATTATAAAACTGACTCCTCATTAATATTAGCTTATTTATCGAATATTAAATGTAATGTTGATGGTCCAACACTAATTTCAAATTCGATATGATTAGAGCTACAGGTTAAATAAATCACTAGTGCGATAGCGATTATAAAACTTATAGCTATTAGTCTTCTGTATCTTTTAAATCTCATAAGCATCACCTCCTTTCAATATGTGTACATAAAAAATTGACCTCTTCTTTTAATAGATATATACTTGAAATAAGATATAAACTATTAAGAAAAGAGGTCTTATATTATGTTTGATAAACTTAAAGATAAAATCTTTTTATGGGCAATTAAATACGTTAAACCAGATAAGGTCGACGATATTCCTAAAAATCAAAGAACTATTTGTTTTGGTTTAGGAGATAAGAAAGCCTATGAAAAACTTCTTCTAAAGAACCATCAGAATAACAGTTCTCAATAGCTTCTAAAGGCATTAATCTAAAAACTAAATCATCATCTAATACTCCTAAACTATTTCCAAATCTATACGCATCTAGTTCTATACTGGTATAAGGATATAAGTTTGCATAAATCTCATTATGTTCAATCCACCATTGAAAAATTAAATGTTGTTTGCTCCATTGCCAATGATGACGATATTCATGAAATACAGTTCTTTTTAATGTTTCAAATGAATGATGTTTATATATGTCTATACGTATTGAGCCCTTACCATAATAAGCAAGAGTACTTTCTTCTTTTTCTTTAATAAAATTAACTTTTGGAACACTAGTTCCATATTTTTTAGCTAGTTTAACTAACCAAAAATAAACAATAATTTTTAAACTAATACTAACAATAATAGACACAATTCTTTTTAATAATTCTTTCATAGTAAACAGCCTTTCTTTTATAATAATAAAATTGACCTCTTCTCTTAATAGATATATACTTAAGATAAATGCTATTAAGAAAAGAGGTCTTATTATGCTTGATAAAAAAAATGATTTTAATTTTGGTTTAACTTCTTTTTATTACAATGAAAAGAATAAAAAGAAATTTAAAATTAAATCACATAAAATACTTATAAAAAGAATTCATAAAAATGGTTTTCCTGAATTAATTAGAGGAAATTCTCAACATAATCAATAGCATATCTTAATGCTGTTTGATTATCTCTTAAATAACACAATTGTTCTGTACTATATAGTCCTAATAGATCTTTTCTATTAGATTCTCCTAAAGTATTACCAAAAATTCTAGCATCTTCTTCTATTGAACAAAATTTAGTCCAATATAATTTGTGAAATAATCCCATACTTCGACAAGTCCACCATATAAAAATTTTTGCATATCTTCTATATTGCCAATAATGTCGAAATTCGTGAAATAAAATTTCCATTATACATTGCTCATTTTCATCAATAATAATTTCATTAGTAATAAAATTATATTGTCCTCCAGCATTAGGATTGGTTAGATAATCTTTATTAAAAACTACTTTTATTCTGGGAAGATTATAAATATCACATAATCCGTTTAAAATATTTTGATATATCATATTTTATCACCTAACTCTTCTTAATTTTTTAATCTTTTTTTGATATAATGTTTATGTGGATAATTAGAAAAAGAGCAATGTCGTAGCATCGCTCTATATCAATTACTTAAACCATGTCTTTATAGCATTAGTTGCTATTTCGATACGATCTATCATCAAAATTTTTATAGCTATTGATATGCCAATAACAAATGAGCTAATAAAAATTCCAATGGCAATTGGTTTTCTAAATATCCATATGAATTTTTCCAAGTGTACCATCTCCTTTCTTTTTTTTCATTAAATTTTCAACACGAGAACCTACCCTGGGGGCTAGAATTCTAGTAGTACAATTTTCATATATATACCTAGTACCCCTCGAAAAATTTATAAAATTTCAAATTCTCTATAGGTAAATCATACTAATTTACTAGATAATATACTCAAAAAGGAATGTCGTTATTATAAATAAGCCATTACAATTTAAATACGATAAACGTTATGATGTTATGCATATATACTTTAAGGAATATTCTTATATCGATGATGCTGATGAAGAATATCCTAATATATATATATTTAGAAATGAAGTAACTAATAATATAACTAAAATATTAGTAATAGACTTTATGAAGAACAAATATAAGTTGAAAGAAGTATTGCATCAATATAATATTAGTTATGATGAAGGTGATATAATTTTAAATGGCTACAAGTAGTATATTTCATAATATAGTTATAGATAGCGAGAAAGAATTAGTAGAGCTATTAAATGTACTAGAAGAAGCTGAAAGAATAGCTGGTATATCTGATAACAAAGAAGAAATTGTAAACAATGTTAAGACATTAACTAAAGATGAAATAAAAGCTTTATTAAAAAAGGTTAATAGTATAGCATGAGTTTTTTAGTAATAAGAAATTCTAATAAAGATATATCTATAGCTTATAAAGTAAAACATGGTTATTCTTTATTAGAAACAAAGAGTATTATACAAAGAATATATCCAGAAGTAGAGCTAATAACAATAAGTCGTCCTTCTGCCTATGCTGAATATGAACCTTATGTTTTTATAAACAATATAAAAGATTGTATTGACAAAATAAAGAATATTCTGTATACTTAATGAGTGGTCGGTATACATAAGAAAAAATAGGAAAGATTAATTATATAAATATATTTAGTCTTTCCGCTCCTTTCTTTTTTTTGTATCGAGCTTGGTAAATTTTTATATAAATATTAATACTACGCTGTTTATGAAACTATTAAAGTATAAAAAGCTTTGATTTTATTATTGTTTAATAGTAACATATGATGTATTTGAATATTGTTGTTGCTTTCTTTTCTTTTCTATTAATTCCATGTTTAATAGTAACATATGATGTATTTGAATTGCGTTTCCTTGCCTTTTATTTTAACTTTAAAAGGGTTTTATAATTCCTCGATAGCTCAGTAGGTAGAGCAATCGGCTGTTAACCGATTGGTCACAGGTTCGAGTCCTTCTTGCTCCGCCAAATAAATTATTTTTTATAAGAAGTAAATGTTAGAATGAAAGTGCTAAGTATATTTTAACAAAAAAATACGTGAGTGAGCTGAGTTGGCGAAAGCAGCGGACTGTAAATCCGCCACGTAAGATACACCATAGGTTCAAATCCTATCTCACGTACCATAAACGGAAGTATACTCAAGTTGGTTAAGAGAGCAGTCTTGAAAACTGATAGGTGATAGGAATATCACGCGTGGGTTCAAATCCTACTACTTCCGCCACATTGCCCGTTCGTTCAACGGTAGGATAATGGACTTTGACTCCATTGATATTGGTTCGATTCCAATACGGGCTGCCATATGGACCTATAACTCAGTTGGTTAGAGTATCCGGCTCATAACCGGACAGTCTTTGGTTCAAGTCCAAATAGGTCCACCAAAAAAATGCGAGAGTGATGAAATGGCAGACATGACGGACTTAAAATCCGTTGCCAATATTGGCGTGGGAGTTCAAATCTTTCCTTTCGCACCAAATGGAAACGTAACTCAATGGTTAGAGGAATTTGTGTTGCTGGTTCAAGTCCAGCCGTTTCCAGTACATACTCACTATATCTTGAAGTGTTCGCACTGATAGGTGGTGGGTTAAAAAGAAAGCTCCAGTATCTCTACGGGGACTGGCACTATTAACAAACAACTAAACGCTTATAAGCTAAGAAAACGATTTTAGAAGTCGCAACTAATATCTTTTTTTTAGTAGTAAAACTGATGTAGCGAAGTTTTATCGGATGAGCGTAGATAACTACTACAATCGTCTTAATTTTTTAAGCTACAACCTTTAATAAAGATACAATACATAGTAATACCTCTTTGAACAAATAAAAATTCAATGAGGTGTTTTTTTATGGATATAAAAGAGTTTGACTGGAAAGATGTTTCTCAAGATATTACGGATTCGTTGTTTGAACAAATTAAAGACAATGCATCTGAATACTTAGAAGAAGCTATTATTCCAGAACTTGAAAAACAAAAAGAAGCTTTTGTACAGGAATTAAAACAGGAAGCTGCTGAAACTAAAAGTATCTGGGTAAAAGTTCGTAACAGTCTTCTTTCTATGCTTGTAAATGCTATTTCTGATGTAATGATTAAAATCATTTCTAAAGCTTTAGAAGCCAATAAACAAGAAGAACAGAAATAATAAATAGAGCGTGCTCTGTTACGTGAAGCTGATACTTATAAATCTGAAGATATGCTAATCTAAAAGATTAGCCGCTGATGAGCAGCACTAAAACTTAATACTGTATTGTTGGCAGACAACATTAAAATCAGCATATAAGGAGTTAGTCTATTTTATTTTTAGATTAGCTCCTTTTTTATCAGAAAAATAAAATAATTGCGTAATATAATTATTAAATAGGAGGGAATATAAGCTATATGTCTAAAGTTAAGATAAATAATTCTATAATCGTAGATGGAAAATTTACTATTGAAGTTTTTGCTGATAAAAGTAATAAACCTATTACTATATATAAAAGAGGTATATTTGAAACTGATAAGTATATAGAAGAAATATCCAGTTTAGAAAACGAACGCTATTTTATTAATGGTATAGACGTATATAAAGAAACATATGGTTCTGAAGATGATATTATCAGTTATGAGTTCTCTTTTAGTAATATGCAAAATCTAATAAAAGGGAAGGATGGTATGGTTGGCAAATGACACTCAAGATAATTTATTAGATGTAACGATTACTTCTGATAAAGATAAACTAGAAAATAGTTATGCAGAAGAATGTCGTAAGAACTTTGAAAAAATGCTTACTACACAAAATAATATTTGGGGATATAGCAAAAAGGGATTAGAAGCAAAACAAGCCGCCATGACTATGTTGTCTACTAAGACAGGTATGTACGCTAAAATACCTTTAATATGCAAAGGAGATAATTGTCCTTATGCTGATACATGCAGATTGCTTCCTTATGATTTAGTATCTGAAGGAGAGTATTGCCCAGTAGAAACAGCAGAAATAGAAATGCGTGCTTGCAATTATGCTAGAGATGTAGATATAGATATGTCATCTTTTACAGATAGAACTCTATTAAATGAAATAATAGGTTATGACATTATGCTTGAAAGATGTAGAGCTTTAATGGCTAAAGAAGGTACTCCTGTAATAGAAGTGGTTGCGGGTATTGCTGATAATGGAGAAGAAATAAGACAACCTACTGTATCTAAAGCATGGGAAGCATATGAAAGAATAGTAAAGAAAAGAAATGAAGCTTATCAATTAATGATGATGACACGTAAAGATAATAAAGATAAAGTAGAAACAGGACAGAATTCTATATCTGAAATATTATCTACTATTGATTAATACTAAAGAAGGTGATTAATTATGTTAGCAATAGATTTTATAAAACAAGTAGCAAGTAATAGCAAAAATCAAGTTTTTAAGACTATTTTAGATAGCAATAAATCAATAAACGAAATATCTATTAACCCTGGAAAAATTGTTCAAGACTCTATTAAAGATACGAGATTTTCTTATAACAAAGTAAAAGCAACCGATATGAATGATACATATCTTAAAAGAGCTGGCATAACTACAAATAATGGCAAATATTATAACAGCAAAGGTGAAGAAGTAAATATAGATAAAGACGGATACATGAATAATCTATCTTTAGATAATAGATTTAGAATGTCTTATCTGAACAACGACGGTTCTTTAGATAAATCAAGGATAGCTACTCACGTAGCAGGTTTAGGCGCTGCTGGATACGTAGGATTATCTTCTGTTGGACGACTTGCTTCTGGCGGTGGTTTATATAGAGATAGTGATGGAAATTTCGATATAATAGGACTTCCTATTATTTAATAGAAAGAAGTGATAGAAAGTATGAGTATTATTAGCAAAGCTTTTAATAGTCAAGTAGATATAGCTAAAATGGCTTTAAAAGGAACAGCTTCGACTATAGATAATCCTATTAAACAAGCAGTAGAACAAACTTTAGCAGATAGTTCTGTGTTTTATTCTATGTTGAAAAGAGATGAGTCTGCTAACGATTTAGCTTCTTTACAAAGAGGTTTGTCTAATTCAATAGGACGTACTTCTAATGAAACAATAACTAATTTTATGAGTGATAGTAATGTTGATAGCAATGTAGCTAATAACATGATTAACTATAATTATTTAAAAGATGATTTTACAGCTAAATCTTCATTCGATACTGCTCGTTTTAGATATGGAAGTGCTAATGGTAAAGGCGGTTATAATTTAGGATTGATGCAACAAGACTCTGCTAAGTTCGCTAATGCTATGATTGTTGACGGAGTTAGAAATGTTGGTATAAAAAACGTTGTTAAGAAAATGAGTGGTAAATAATGCCTAGCAATGAATATCCTAATATTCCTCATATAAACAATGGTTTTGGATATAAAATAGGTTCAGCTATCTCTAATGTAGCTGGAACTGCCGCTAAATATACAGCTAAAGGTGCTTGGTGGTTAGGTAAACAAGGTGTTAGTGCAGGACTTGCAACAAGTACAGCTATCGGAACAGGCGCTATTAAATTAGCTCAAAGTATAGGTAGTTTTGGTATTAATACTGCTACATTCTTAGGTAAATCTACTGTTTTATCCTTACATGAAAATGATTGGCGTAACCCTGTAGGTAAAGCAGCTAAGGGTTTGTATAATTTAGGTGCATCTTTAATAGATTATACTCCAGGTCATCAAGTATATGATGAAGCTAGAAAACAATTAACGTATAAAGCTCCAAGAATGAGACTTACAGGTAAAGGTAAAGTAGCTTTAGCTTTAACAGGACTTGCTATGATAGGTTCTGATGTATCTACTAATAGAGCTAGAGAAAGTCTAGGCACTATGGATGCAAAAGTACATACAGCTACACCAGATTATCAACCTAGAGAATATAGTGTAGATTTTGGCGGTGCTACTGGTGATTTAGTATTCGCTTTACATAATAATAGACATGGTTAATATGTATATTTTATATTTATCAGAAAATTGTAATATTAATTATGTTAAAACTATAAGAAGGTGATTTAATAATATTATGTCTATACCAGGTAAATTAGCAAGAACTATTTTATCTAATAAAATGACAACTGCTAATGCAGCATTAAGTTTAGGTTTTGGTATTGATTCTTACCAGACTGCTAGAGAAGAAGGTAGTGGCGTAATAGGAGCATTAGGAGCAGCAGCTTTTGACACTGTTCTTCCTATGGTTACAGGAATGATCCCATATTTAGCTTTTGAAGGAATTACTTCTGTAGCTCCTGCTGCTATTCAAGGATATGACCAATATTCAAGACAATTAGGAGCACAATATAATAAACGTGGTCCTTTTGCCCATGCTCAATTTAATGATACAGAACAAGCTTATACAATGAGACAAGCAGGTATGGCTATAGCTAAACGTAGTAGATACAACATCAATCAAGCAATGTTAGGTAATGAAGCTAAATATATGATGAAGTAATAGGTAGGTGAGATATATAATGGCTGCTGTAAATAAAATAGTAGATGAAGTATATGATTTAGCTAGTTCTTTAAAAAATACAGGATATAAATCAGCCAAACAATTAGAACAAGAACAGGCAGAACAAGAATTAAAAAATAGATTAACAAATATATCTGAGTCTATGGGTTTAAGCGGTTCTTTTAAAGAATCAACAATAACAACGGATGAAGCAAAACGATTAGTTACTCAAGACAAAATTAAACAACAACAAGAACAACTAGAAAGAGAACAACAACTTCAAGCACAAGCTGAAAAAATAGCTCAAGATATGGATTTATCAGGTGAGGTTTCAGTATCGAGACCTAATGCAGAAAATAATACTGCTTCTACAAAAAATATTGATAATGAATCTAGTAATATTGAAACTTCACCTGATAAACCACAATCCGGCGGAGAAGCATCTACTTCAAAAATAAGCGGCTTTTCAGGAACTTTAAATCTTAATGAATTAGGACAAACAGGCTTATCTGCTTTAGATAAAGCCGCTAAGACAAAAGGAAGAGCTGGTAATTATTCATATAATAGAATAACAAACGAATTCCAAGAAGTTATTGCTCAAATGCAACAGGTTAGAAATGACATTATAAACGGTAAAGCAAGTAGTAAAGATTTACAAAAATTAATGAACAAATACGGTAAAACAGATGAAGAAGTAAAACAATATTTTATAAACCAAATAGAACGAGGACCATCTACTATGGATTACATATATGGCTATAAAGTTCCTCAAGCAATAACAGGTGTTACTTTATTAGGTGGTATGGCTTCTATGGCTTTAGGAAATAATAAAGGGCAGAAAACTAATGCAGAATTATATAGTAATCCATTCTAATCCTTATAAAGCCATTGTAATCTTTTAAGATTTTGTCCATCACGATAAATTTGCTCATTAATTTCTATCATTTTATCAATACAGTTTTTTAAAGCTTCTAATGTTGTAGGATTACAATAACTTATTTTATCTACAATATTATTTCTACATTCATCTTCTATTGTTTCTACTAATCTTGTAACATGTATTATTTTTTCATTTAATGCATTAGAATTATCTTCTAATTTATTTTTTAATATAGCTTCTTGAATATCAATTTTATTTTTAATATTTTCTAATGAAGTAGTCATAATAGCGTAATCTCCTTCTTTTATTTCACTTAGATTATAATAATTATCTATGTTTATGACAAATTATAAAGGAGGTTTTATTATAGCAACACAACTATCTCCAGTTGAAAGAGAAAAATTACTACAAATTAAAAATGACCCTGTATTGTGGGCTAAAACTTTTGTTAGAGTATCAGACCCTATTACTAAAAAGATAGGTCCTTGGATTGCTAGAGATTATCAAGAAGAAATGCTTAGAGATAAAAGTTTACGTAAGGTATACCGTTGTGGAAGACGTACAGGTAAATATTTTGCCGCCTAATAAAGAAAGACTATTATATTTATTAGGATATGCGGGCTAAATCGAAGAAGGTTTTTATATAAATGCTAACATCGAGATAACTTTATTAGTATAGTAAAGTATTGTAACGCATAGATTCTGAAATAATGAGTCCACGAGAGTCCGCCATCTTATAGTCATTTAATAACAAGATGAAAATATATGCTAAACTGGATTAGATTTACCTAATCGATGCAAATGAGTGAAAACTCCAGAGCTATAGATAAAAAACTATAGGGTAATAACAAATTGAAAACAGAAACAATGGTAATAGAAGGTCTTCATCCTACATTAACACGTAAAAACTTTCGTGTATTATACATAACACCATATGAAAACCAAGTAAACTTAATCTTTATGCGTATTAGAGAAATTATTCATGATAGTCCTCTAATAAAAGCAGAAGTAGTTAGAATGAAAAACAGTCCTTATATGATTGAATTTAAAAATGGTTCATCTATTATGGGTTTTACCACAGGAGCGGCTTCTGGCTCAGGAGGTTCGTCAATCCGAGGTCAGCGCGCAGACCGCCTTCTCTTGGACGAATTAGACTATATGGCAGAGAATGATTTCTCTACTGTAGCTATGATTGCAGGTGAACGGTCTGATATAGGTATAGTGGCTTCTTCTACTCCAACAGGTAAACGAGGTACTTTTTATCAGATGTGTAAAAATCCATCATGGAAGTACGCTGAGCACTGGCATCCTAGCATGGATAATCCTAATTGGAACAAACAAATGGAAGACCAGTTTAGAGCTGAATTAACCCAATCACAATATGAACATGAAATACTTGCTGAATTTGGTACAGAAGAAGCAGGTGTATTTAGTAAAGATAAAGTAGATAAGGCTATGACTTATCAGTATTATACATATGATAAATTAACGGATATACAAAAAAGAAATATAGAAGCTAATGATGGTAATTATCCAGATGAACTTTTGTATGATAGCTATAATTTAGCACCTTATAATCCGTTTAGATGCGCTGGCGTAAAAATATTAATTGCGCTCTTAATGATAATTAAGTATCTGTTAAATTGCGGGAAACTCTTTAGAGCTTTAACTACTAAATCATATTAGTAATAATATGATGGTGTTATTTAACTAATAGCAGTACAGTAAAAAGGTTAAAGATTAGATAATCCGCAGCGAACTTTCTATTAAAATAGAAAGGCGTTCAACGACTATCCCATTGGCTTGCATCTTAAAATAATAAGCAACAGGAGTAGGACCGAAGTTATTGCGGTGAGTGAAAATCTCTTAAATCGAAAAACAGAGTAAAAAGATATAGTCTGGGCTATATGGAGACATATAGAAGGATGATGCTAACGTCATCATTCGTAACAATTCGTGATTTTGATAAATTTGCTGCTTCTAGTTCAATAATTATTTTAGATTTTGATGTTATTACAAAGAAATTTAAAGTAATAAAACGTATAGAAGTTCCTAGAGGAGAATATACTTTAGATAATGCTGTTAATACAATTATCGAAGTAAATCATATATATAGACCATCATGGATATATGTAGATAGAGGATATGGTGATTACCAATTAGAAAGACTACATATTTATGGTGATGAACATCCTTCTAGTGGACTTAAAAACAAAGTTAAAGGCTGGCAATTTAAAAATACTATTGAAATAATAGACCCTATCACTAAAGTTAAGACAAAAGAGCCTATGAAGCCATTTATGGTGAATCAACTTACAGTATCTTTTGATAGAGAAAGAATTATTTTATCGCCTTTCGACGAAGTTTTACATAAACAACTTATTGACTATTCAGTCGAACGTGTTTCTCAATCCGGCGTCCCTATTTATACGTCTAAAAATGAACATTATGTAGATGCATTAGGACTTGCTCATTTAGCATTTGTATTAGAATTTCCTCAGCTTACTGCAATGATTAAGAAACCTGAATTTACTAATAAGATTGCACATACTAATGTTTCTTTAGGACAAAAACGTGTAATGAACGCTTTTAGAGAAATATCAGAGCCTTTTTCAAATCCGTGGAAGAAAGCTTCTTCTAATAAGCATGATAGTGATGATTTATATGGAGATAAACCATATTGGACTAAAGTTCCAATGAATAAAAATGGAGGTTCTTCATCTGTTAGAAATGCTCATTGGGGAAGTCGTACAGGTAAAGGATTTAAAGGGCGTTCAATGTGGTAGTAAAATTGAGTTTCTCCCTCTCAATTTTTCTATATATCCCCAGACGCTAAAGAATCCCTCCACTTTAGCGTCTATTTTTATATCTATCTTTATTAGGAGGAAATACTAATGCCTAATAATGACATAAATAAAGATAAGCTTCTTTATGTTCCTAAGACAGAACCTGTTCGTAATTATGAATCAAAAGGTCAATTTCAAGATGCATACATACCTATTGATGATAATGAAGGACAGATTGTTCCAAATAGACTTAGCATTTCAGAAGATTTAGTAGAAGTTCGTGATTTAATAGATTTTTTACCTGACGGATTATCTTTTATTAAAGATATTTTGAATATCATTATAGAACGACAAAAGATAATTGAAGATAACATGTCTAATACTCCCGATAACAATATTTCTTCTAATGATAATAATATAGACGAAAACATTCCATCTACAGAAAAGTCAGATTTTGATTATACAGATGAAGATGCTGATATCCCTAATATTGATGACAATACATCTACATATCCTAATGAAATCACTCCAGATACACCTGATAAAGAACAAGAAGATATAGTTAATTCTAATCCAGAAAATACGTATAACGAAGGTTCTCTCTCAGAAGGATATGAAATTAATACTGAACTTCCTGATATGTTTACTGAACCTACGGATATCAAAATATCTTTTATCCCGCCAAAAACTTTAGTGCAAATAGCTCAAGAAGATTATCAAAGAGATACTCTGAATTTAAACGAATATTATCTTCAAACACTACAAGTAGTTTTACAGCAATACTTTCAAGAAGTTATGACTGTGATGCAGGAATGTGGTATATCTGATTTATCTAATTTAATTAGACATTTTGATGGAGATACCGTATCTGTAGCTAAATCTGATTTAAGACATTTAAAAGATTATATTATTAGGTCTCAAATAACTAGAGAGCAAAAAACTCGTATGTTTAAAAAAACACATAACGTAGATAATACATTAATACACATGAGAACATGGCACGCAGCAGAACAGGAAAGAGAACGATATTATACAGAAAATTATGGCGATAGTGATACGTTTTTAAATAGTCAAAGTAATGCTTTGCTTAGAGAATGTCGTTCTAGTTATGATAAAAATTATACTAATGCTCTATATAATATGTATAAATACCTTAACAGTTCTGCCCTTTTAATAGGCGATATTTTAACTATGACTTCTAAAGAAGCTCAAGCTAAAGGTAAACTGATAAAAGAAGGCGTTGATATTTTTGTATCTAAGGAAACAGCTAAACAACAAAAGGTAACTCAACAAATAGCTGAATACGAAGCTCAACAAAATAAACAAGCTACAGATGCTAATGCTAATTCGTCTAATAAGAATAATTCTGATAATAACAATGAAAATACTTCTTCTGATAATGCGAATAACGAAACAAATACTATGTCATCGACTAATACAACTGAAAAAGAGCTAAAAGAACAAAAAGACAACAAACAAAATTCTGCTTCAAATACCGTACAGAATATTTTAGATTCTATTAAATCAGATACTCAAAATATATTTACTGTTGGTGGCGGCATTTTAGGAAATAATAAATAAAGGCGGTGATTTAAATAAGTGAACTTATCTAGCTTAATGTTCTGGAAAAAGAAACCTGTTCAAATAGACGAAGCTCCAACTACTTCTTCTAATAAAACAAGTAGTCAACAGATTACTAATGCTAATATTAAAAACTTCGTAGTTAAAGCCGTGGGTTTTGTTAATGATACTAGTAATGGTGACTTTGCTTCTCCAGAATACGATTTATCAGAAATTAAAGATGCTATAGAAACTGATTCATATATTAATATAGCTACAAAAAAATATTCACAGCTTATTTTTAAAGCCGGATACAACATAGTTTCAGATAACGATGCCGCAGCCGAATATATTAAATCACGTTTGCGTATGATGAGTTTTATGTCCGGTACTCCTATGGATATATTGTTTCAGCAAATTGCAGAAGATGTAGTAAGATATTCAAACGCATTTTTAGTTAAATCAAGAGTTGACACATCTCAATTAGGTGGTATTCAAGCAATCGGTATACGAGACGCAAAACCTGTTGGCGGATATTTTAGAGTAGACCCTACTACTATGCAGATTAAACGAGATACTAATGGTACAGTTCAGCAATATCAACAAGAAGTAAGTAGTAATACTACGACTTTTAAATCTACAGACGTTACTCATTTTTATATAGACAAAGAAGGTGGAGCAGCGTTTGGTACTCCACGTTTAATAGCAGCTTTAGAAGATGTTAAAATGCTTAGAAAGATAGAAGGTAATGTTTTAGATTTAATTTATCGTTTTGCTATACCTATTTATCAGATGAAAATCGGTATTCCTGAAGCTGGTATGATGGCAACGGATAAAGAAATAGACGACGCTAAAACCGAAGTAGAAAAAATGGCTTCTGACGGCATCATGGTCACAAATGAGCGTACAGAATTTATAGCTATCGGTGCTGAAGGAGAAGCTATAGATGTAACAGGGTATCTGTCTTATTTTGAAAAACGTGTTTTTTCTGCTTTAAATGTATCTGAAGCAATGATGGGTAGAGGCGGAGCTAAACAAGATGCCGATTCGATGGAAGCTCAAATTCATGATACTGTTAAGTTCATTCAACAAGCTATTGCTACTTTTATAGAAAATGATATATTTAATGAGCTTTTACTAGAAGGTGGCTTTAATCCTATTGTTAATGAACAAGATATTGTTAAATTTCAGTTTAATGAAATCAATCTTGATACAAAAGTTAAAATGGCGACTAACGTATTAAACCAATATCAAGGTAATGCTATATCTTTTGCTGAAATGAGAAAACAATTAGGTTTGGATAGTGATAGTGTAGATGTAAATACTTTATATGCTAATATGATACAGCAGAAAAATGCACTTGAACTTGTTCAAGCTAAACTAGGTAATACCGTTAATACATCAACAACGGAACAAAATACTACAGGTTCTACTTCAGCTAATACAGGAACATCCGGTCCTGATAAACAGCAAAAAACTTCTGGCGCTATAACTAATACTATATCACCTACAAATCAACACGGTACTACTTCTGTTAACATAAAGGAAGCTTACGAAAATATACATAACTCAACAAACTCTAATATAGAAAATTATAAAAAGAATTTTAGTTCCATATATGATAAATATCGAACTTTATGTAATGATATTTGCATAAATAATTCTGATGCAGATATAGTTTTACCAATTACAAAAGAGAACATATCTAAAGAATTAAAATATAAAATTCAGTCTGAAATGCAAAAAGGTATATCTAAAGCAATAAAAGACAGTCGTTCTCGTGAAAATATAAATAAACAGATAGTAATGAAACTATTAGAAGATAAGCTTGATAAAACATTAAATAGAATTTTCAAGGATATTAAACGTAAATTAAAGTCTGCTAAAACAAAAGAAGATAAAATAGCTATATTTGATTCTATTGAATATAGACTTCGCTTTTTATCAGAAGAAATAGTTTCTAAAGCGTATTGGTTTGGATATGTAAAAGCATGTGCGCAGTTAAATATTCCAGAAGTTTATGTTCGTTTTAGCAACAATGAAAATCAAGATATTCATGATTCTATTATAAAAACAAAAGCTTTTTCTTTAAATGATATACCTCCATACAATGTTTACTGTACATGTAAAATAGGATTGTATAATAAAAATAATAAAAAAGGCAGGTGATACATGATATGGCACTTATGATTCGTGAATATACAGGAGATAAGTTTATTAAAACTAACGAAATAAAAACTCCGTTGAACTTAACAGAAGCTACTATTGAAACTAATGTTAGCGATGAAGCTATTGACCCTAATTCATTAATGGTTGAAATAGAAGGTATACACGCATATCCTCATGCAACTAGAAATTTTACTAGATATATGCCTAAATGTTTAAAGAATAGTATTTCTTTGTGGACAACTCCTTATAGACGACCTTTAATTAAGCATCATAATGAAGAAAACGGGGAAATTATTGGTCGTATATGTGCCGCAGAATATAAAACTTCTAAAACTTTATCGGGAACACCTGCTCTAGTATTTACAGTAAATGTTCCTGGGGAAGAAGCTAAAAAAGATGTAAAAAACGGTATATTATCTACTGCTTCTATTGGCGTTATGGCTTATGATGTTCGTTGTAGTATTTGCGGCACTCATTTAGAAGACGGAGATGAATGCGAGCATGAACGTGGTAGAGAATATACAGTAAATGGCAAAAAAGAAGTTTGTTATTGGGACGTATATTCGATGGAGCCAAAAGAATTAAGTTACGTAATTGTTCCATCAGATATATATGCTAAAAACACAAAAATATATCCTGCTACCAATTCTAGAAATAAACCTATCATAAAAGAATGTTTGAATAATAAAGGAGTAAAAAAGATGCCTAATAATGATGATTTAGAAAAAGAACTTAAAGAAGCTAAGGATAAAATTGCTAAGTTAGAGCAAGATATTAAAGACTTGACTGAAGATAAAACTAATTCGGAAAATAAAATTTCTGAACTTACAGAAACTAATTCTAAACTTGCAAAACAAGTTGCTGATTTAAATGAAGCTAAAAATAAACTTGAAGAAGAAAAACTTGAAGAAGCTCAATTAAGAGAAGGCGTAGAAAACGCTTTAGCTGAAGCTAAAAAAGAAACTAGAGAATATATGGTACATACACTTCAGGCAATGAGACAAGCAATAGGAAAAGAAGCTCTTGCAGATGAAATGATTAAAAATCGTACAGTAGATTCTATTAAAGATTCTATTTGTGATTTAAAAGAAGAATTTAATCTTAAAACTTCTAAAAAGAATCCTGTTAATAGCTTGCCTAATCCTGATAACTTAAAAAATCCTACTTTAGCAAATAATAAACCTGTTAAAGAGAAAAAAGAAAAACAAAATAGTAATATTGATTTAGAAGAAGGACTCAAAAACATCGTAGGTTCTCTCTTTAATACTCATCTTAGATAATTATAAGGAGTTGAAAACTTAATGGCAATATACAGTCAGAATATGACAACTAATGAACGTTTGCAACCTGGTGCTCGTGGTGAAGTTTTCCAAACAAGTATTCCAGGATATAGAGATTATGCAGACCGTATTAATAGAACCAATAATAATTTGAATACATGTGACCATGATATTCCAAATAGTAAATATTTATTTGATTATCGTTTACCTGTATTGTTTAAATATGGTTTCGATTTTGGTTTTAATCAAATTGTAATACCAAAAGGACGTATGGTAGCTGCTGATCCGAACATGGATTTGGTAGATTTTGAATCTCAAAAACAATTTAATACATTAACTCTTGCTAATGGCGGCGTACCTGTTCGTCTTAGAAAAACTGGCGATAATTATAAAAATAGCAGCTCTAGCGCAACAGCCTTAGTAAGCCCAGGTTCTCAAGGTAAAGAAGCTCAACATATTAATAAAGAATGGATTCCGGTAATTGGTTTTGAAAACGCATATACAGATACATGTTATCGTCCATTTTATAATGCTGGAGACTTTAAAACTCCAGATGAACAGTTAGAAGAAAACGGTTATGAAATTAGTCCTACTACAGGTAAAGTAACGAAAAGCGATGTAGAAACGAAAGATGTTCGTCCTGGTAATATTCCGCTTGGTATGTTACAGCGTAATGAATATACTCGTAATGATGATGCTTTTAATGGCATTATGCCTGGTCCGATTATGACCGATAAACTTGTAGAACTTCCGTGGTTCATGTATAAAGACAAAGCTGAAGAAAACTTCTGGGGAAGTGCTTATGGTGCTTTATTCCCTGGTGCTCTTGTAAAATCTGACGAAAACGGTCGTATTACTGTTTCTCCGCTTTCCTATCCTGCTGAAGTTGCAACTATGAATATGCAAGAATATGAACTTGAACGTCAACAAGTTGTTGGTCAGATTTATTCTACTAATCATGAAATAGTTCCTGAAGGTGCTGCTAAATGGGCAACTTGGGCGCTTGAAGATAGACTTAATAGTGATGAATTCAATCCTGCTCTTTATGCTAAAACTAATCGTGCAGGCGAAGATGCGGTTAATACTTCTCCATTTAATAGTGAAGGTAAATATCCTGGTTATCCGTATGATAAAAACTATTTAAATCACGATTTACATATGCTTGCTTCTACTGGTCGTCGTGACAATTATGATCCACGTATGAATCCTGAATTTATGTATAATGATTTAGGTATTCCAGGATTAACAGATGGCTATAATGCTGTTATTAGAGATATCCCTGAATTTAAAGCAGGTGAAATACATTATGCTGGTGGTAAAGAATACGTTCAAATGACATTTAGAACTTTAGATATAAATATTGAACCGAATACACTTCAAATCTCTATTAACAACGAATCATTTACTAACTGTGTAGTAGGAGCAAAATTAAATAATGATACATTTGAAGTTACATATGCTTCTGAAGTCCAAGGTTATGTTGTACTTAAAGTAATTGATAAGTCTAAAGCAGACATACTTTTAAAACCTCTTGCAGATGGCGCAGTTGTAAAACTTAAATATAAAAAACGTGGTATGAGTGGTGTTCCTACATTTATGGATTGGGATGGCATTGTCGGTAGCGTTAAAGTATTACTTACAAAATAATAGGGAATATTACTATATTCCCTTTTCTATATATTTGTTAAAGGAGGTCTCATAATTTGAGATTAAGTGAAACATTACATAATATAAAAACTTTGCGTGAAGAAGCTATTAGACAACAGCAAAGTTATGAAAAAGGTGAACAGGATAAACCACCTGCAATTAAACCTGAAACATTTGACTTAATGGAAAAAATGACTCGTAACATCAGCGGAGATTTTTCTAAAGGAAGAACAAATATTAGAGAATCCCTTATGAGTACAGATACAATCAAACTTATTCCTAAAATTATTGAAGGTGAACTGCGTGAAGCTGCTGAACCTGAATATTTAGCTGCTAACTTTATGAGTACCGTTCACGTTGATGGCGGAAACAGTACGGTATATGTTATTCCTATAGTTGGGGAACTTTATGCTGCCGAAGTAGCTGAAGGTGGACGTTATAATGAAGGATATGTAGACTTTAATACTGTAGAAAACGGACAGTTAGAAGTTCGTGTTAAGAAAATAGGTCTTAAAGTTTCTATTACAGAAGAAGCTATTGCTGATAGTTCTTGGGATATTTACGGTATTAACGTTAGAAAAATGGGTAGAGCTATGGCACGTTATAAAGAGGAATGGTGTTTTAATAGCTTTTCTAATCACGGTTGGGTAGTATTTGATAATGCTATTCGTGAACAAAATCCATCTGCTGGTACAACAGGACATGCAGAAGATGGATCTTTTAATGATACTATGACCGTAGAAGATTTCTTAGATTTAGTTCTTGCTCTTATGGCTAACGATAGAACTCCTACAGATATTATTATGCATCCGTTAACTTGGGTAATTTTTGCTCGTAATAGCATGATTGGCAACGGTTTAACTTATGGTGCTTTTGGCGGCAATAAAGTTCATCCGTGGGGAGCTACTCAAGGCACTGGCGGATTTGCAGGTCTTGCCGCAGAAGAAGGACCGCAACAATTAATTATGCGTCCGGAACAGGTACAAAATCGTTTACCTATGCCGCTTACGCTTAATTTTAGTCCGTTTGTCGCTTTTGATAAAGTTAATAAGAAATTCGATATGTACTGTATCGATCGTAATGAAGTCGGCGTAATTGTAGAAAGAGAAGGATTGTCTACTGATAATTGGAGCGATCCAGAACGTGATATTCGTTTACTTAAGGTTAAAGAACGTTATGGTATTGGTATTTTAAATAACGGTCGTGGTATTACGGTTGCTCGTAACTTGGCTGTTGCTCCAACTCATCCAGTTCCTCCGACTGTACGTGTACAAACTGATGCTGTTAATCAAGAAAAACCTTAATTAAGATAAGTTTATATATAAAACAGGGCGGTATATAATCCGCCCTTAACTTTAATTTTAAATTGAAAGAGGGATTTACATATGGAACAAATAGCTGTTATTAGATTAGCTCCAGGTCAAGTTGGGTATTATGACGAATTAAGCCGTATTCATTTAACTATTGGTAATCCTGAAAGAGCTATTTATGCAGGAACAAATTGTTCTCAATTACGTAAAAGTGTTAAATCTGGGAGATTAAGACTTATATCTGGTTCTTTGGGAGAAGATAAAACTCCTATCAAAATTCATAAACCTAGCACCAGTGTTTCTTTGGGTAATTTCATTCCTGAAAAATCTAATAAAAAAGAAACTAAAGAAGTTAAAGAAACTGTTGAAACCAAAACTTCTGAAATGCAAGTTCAACCTGTCGCTAAACAAACTAAAGTTGAAGATAAAAAGGCAAACATCAAACCTATTAACGATAAAAAAGTTAATAGCGAAACTGTTGTTAAAAAGTCTACTAAAAACAATACTCAGCAAGAAAGTAAATAACTATGGCTGAATATGAATTTGGGATAACAGATGTTATCGCTAGTTTAAAAGAACAAAGTGTCTTTATTTATTTTACTTTAGATTTAGATGAAGAAACTGTTAATCCAGATAATATAATCTTAACAGTAAGAAATATCGATACTGGTAAAAACGATATAGCTTTATATGATATAAGCGTATTTAATAACATCATTCAACTAAAGTTAAATGAATGGGCTGTGCCTAACGTTAGATATACTCTTATCATTCAACCTGGTACTAAATCTATAACAGGAGAACTATTAAACGGTGCTCTTATTAGAAATTTTTCTTTTAAAAGTGACGTAACATCTAAAGTTAATTTATTAACTCCAGCAGATTTTGAGAAAATACCTTATAAGGATTTTACTTGTACGTGGGAAGAAATAGGCAATAGTCTTACTCATAATTTCTATTTAGAGATATGTAAAAATCAAGCTTTCTTTAATTTAGTATTAAAAACATCAGTATTTGGTAAAAGAAGTTTTACTACAAACGAATTAGAGCCAGGTCAGTATTTTATCAGAATTCGTGCTCAACAAGATGATGAGTATGGATATTGGAGTCCTTTAAAAACTTTCATTGTTGATGATAACAAAAGCGAAGATGTAGACAGTTCTGAATCTAATCCTAATGATGATGAAAACACTAATAATGATGATGACGGTCCAATTATTATTGAAGATGATAATACTAATGATTTAATCATAGTGTCTACAAGTGAAAACGGGATAACACCTCTTTCATTTGAGATAACTTTTAATGAAGATATAGATATATCAGAAGCTAAAATTGAAGTTATAAGGAGTGATTTTTAAATGGCTATAGAAAAAATAGATTGCACATTTGATATTTTAAATGGCGATACTATATCTATCACTCCTTCTAATAATATTACTATACAAGATAATTCTACGTATTCTATTAAAATAACGGGTCTAAAATCTTTAGATGGCACAAAATCTCTTCCTACTACTCAAATAAAGATAACTACAGCCGTATCTCCAATGTATTGTACGCTTGCTAGTTTAAATGCTTTAGTAAAAAGTTTCGGTATTCCAGAAACGGATTTACTTTCATATATACGAGATGCTTCTAAATATGCTGATTTTATTAGTGGTAATTCTACTACTACATCTAGTGATACTACTACAGAATTTGCTAAAGAGCAATTTACTAGAACTAAAGCCACACTAGATGCTATTTTAAGAGGAGTAATTGACCAATCTTATAGTGGAAGTAGTGGTAAATATACATTAGATGTAGCAAGCATAGAAGAAAGTGCAAGTACATCTACCTTAAAAGATTTGTTGGATTTATTACGTAGAAACTTAAAAGAATGGCAAGATGCTATACGAGGTTATTATAATGAAGGAAGAGCCGCACCTGTTGCTACAAGAATAGGTCTCAAAGCTTCTTCTAACTCTGAAGTAACTCATACTACTGTAGATATGATACTTAATGACTGGACTCGTACTATGCCTGAAAGTAGTTGATGATATATGCAGCCTTTTGATAGTAAGATACAAAAAGTTATTAGAAAATTTTCTTATCCTGTTTGGTTTATTCATAGAGATTCTAAGATACTATGTACGTGCGTTAATTTTGCTACTAAACAGCCAAATCAGCATTGTAAAAAATGTTTAGGTACGGGCAGAAAAATCTATATAAAAAAGATACAAGCCGCTCGTCAACCTTTTCGTTTAAGCATAACAGGAGAAAGTTTATCTTCTGAATATAATGTATATACTTCGTATTATACTCTTAATGATGTAAATGCCGCTCCGTATGATTTATTTATAGATGGTAATGAAGTAGATGTTATTCAAGATAGATATGATGAACGTTCAAATAGTTCAGAGTCTGTTTATTATAGGTATTTAGTAGCTCCTAAGAAACAGAACAAAGAGCTCTTTTTAAAGATGTTTTATAGTATTATAGGCGGTGATAGATAATATGCCTGAAATTTTAGCATCATATAATAATGGCAATATGGAAATTGCTGTAGACAAACATTCTAATATGCTTATTATAGGAAAAGCCGCTACTCGATATTCTTATAAGACTATTTCTTATGAAGATGATTATAATACTGTACTTAAAAACTATGGCGATTCAGATTTAACATCTGCTTTTAAAGTCGCTAAAGATAATGATGTAGAATTTATCTTTTTACTAAACATCCAAGATAACTTTGATTTATTTTCTGTTATTGAAGATTTAAAACAAAATGATTTTACATATATAGTTCCTATTAATCTATTAATATCTGATTATTATTATGATACGTACAATAACAATCGTAAAACGTATTATATAGAGTATTTATTGGATAATATACGTTCTAAAAATGAGTCTATATTTGTATTAACAGATAAACATGCTTCTTTATATGAAGACCAGGATGCTTTTTTAGAAGATATGAATAATATATCTCATACTATAGATGAGAGTCTTACTTCTAAATCTTATAGAGAAAACTTAATTTTCGTAGCTAATAATTTACAAGATTATCCTATGGCAAACGTAATACTTGCCAGTGCTTTATGCACAACTGATATGAGTATTTATCCTACTGCTAATTTTGGAGACGCTCTTTTTATGATAGATGAGTTTGATACTGCGTTTAATTTTGCTTATTTTAAAAATCATATAGAAGTTCCTACTACAGTAGAAAACCTATTAAACTTTAAATTGTATGGTCCAGAAAAAATAGTAACTATTCAACGTATTATAAAGCTGATAAAAAGGGAACTGGAATTAAGTGAATTTATAGGTCGCCTATATACAGAATATCAACGTATTCAAATATACAAAAGAATAGAAGCATATTTACGCAGTTTGGTAGATTACGTTATCTACTCTTATGACATAACTTCAGTAAAAGCTTATAAAAATAAAAATAATCCATGTACTGTTATTGTTCTTTGTGATATGGAGATACAACATAAAAATTGTTTAGAAAAATGTTCTATTCAATTAGGGATCGAGGTGGGTTAATGCAAAAATTCAATACATCAATGGACGATTTTGAATATATGTTAAAACAACGAGATAATAATATAAATGGTAGCATAAAAGATTTTATTGTAGAAACAGAAAAGATTGAACCTCTTCAAGCTAATAAATCTGCCTCTTTAGAAGACTTTATTGTTATGCTTAGTAATATAACGGATAAAGCATTAAAATATTTAGATGTAAAATTCATTCCTGATGAAGGTGCTCGTCTTTTAAAAGACCAAAAAGAAACAATGAATTCTCCATATATACTATATGAAGTTGTGTCAAGACAACCTGTAACAGAATTAAAGCCTAGAGCAAGACAGGAAATTGTAGAAGATATAGATGATACTGTTAATAGCAGACAAGGTATTGTTTGGGGACAGAAATTCATATCTATCGTACAATTTAATATATTAGCCTGTGATTATAAGACGTGTAATAAGGTAATGGAACTTTTTGAAGAGCTAATTTTTAAATATACTGCTTACTTTAAAAGAAATGGAGTAGCAGAAATATTGTTTAAAAATCAGTTAACTGACCAAAATTTAGATTTTTATAGACAGAGCTTATCTGTACGTAGTTTACAATATCAAATTATTACAGAAAAACTCTTTGTTCAATTTAAATCTGATATTAGTGGTATTAATTTAGAATAATATAAATAAGGAGGAAAACAATGAGCAGTCTTTTAGATTATGATAATGATCTACCTGGCGTCATTACCGAGATAGAAGCCGAGTATTCTCAAGACTATGACACAAGTCAGTTTGGTACAACGGATTCTATGATAATTATCGGTACTGCATTTAATGGTCCAACCGGACAACTTACTCCGATATATTCTCCTGAACATGCAGCTTATATTTTTGGTAAAACTTATGATAGTGAGAAGGACCAAGAAACTACATTAGTTGCAAATGTTCAAGATGCATGGGATCGTGGATGTAGAACTATTTATTGTCTGCGTGTAGGCGGTAAAGAACTATATAAAGACTTTGATTTCTGCGTAGATTCTAATTATAAACTTCGTGTATCTGCTATGTTCCCAAGTAATATTGGTAAACAATGCTATTTCAAATATGACAATACTATTGGTATGGAATCTTTAAGGTTCTATAAACCGTCCGAAAGAGCAACTATAGCAGAGAAAAAACAAGGTTACGTTACAAGTACATCTGCTGTACTTTCAACAGAAATTAGATTAAATCAAGATTATGGATATAATCGTGACAGTAATTTAGTTGATATTATTAAAATCTTTAACGGTCATTCTAATAATAATGTAATTAAACTTTCTATTATTGACCATGACGGTAATGATGTAACTAATTCTCCTGCTACTAGAAGTTTACCATTGGGTGTATTATATCCAGGTGTTTATTTTATCGGCAGAGACCATTCTGCTTGTTCTTCTATTACGGAACAGACATTTAATATTGTTTCAAAAACATCCGGTACAAAACCGTTTACGGATTTTTCTGATCCATATTATCGTTCTCTTATTATTAATAGTGATGTATCTCAACCATTGCCTATTTATGCTAAAAGTATGATAGAACTCTATAATATTTTAAAAGAAGTAGATATTACAATGGTTGAGGACTGGGATTTCTTAGACAATACAGAAGTTCCAGATAGAGCTTTCGTTCCTAATAAAGAAGATTATGAACAGGCAGATATTTCTGGTTTTGACTTATATAAAGCATTAGGTACAGGTTTTGCAATTACCGCTAAAGCAGAAAAACGTGTTGATTCTACAGGTAAAGAATTAACTCCTAGAGTAAGAGAAACTCCGATGGATGACGATAATCATACTATGCCAATCATTGACGGTATTTATAGTATGCTTCAAGATGCTGAAATAAGATATCGCGTGTTAACTTGTGCTAGTGCTGATGAAACTATTTCTGGCAAATTACCTCGTGCCAACGATTTTAAAAAGGCAATTCCACAGAGTTTATTAGTTTTGAAAAACTATATTAAATTAACTCCTATTGTTGATGAAGCTAATCGTAGTATTTCTAAAGCGTATACTATTCAATTCTCTGATATTGAAAATGCTACAGTTGATAATATTGAAGACATTTATTCTAAAGAAGTCTTCCCTGTTATTGGCAGTATTGATAAAATTGAAGATATTGAAACAGCGACTTTAGATAACGGTACGCTTTTAATGCTGTTAGATGCAGAAGATGATAGTAACAATGTTCTTATCAGAATTAACGATGATTCTACATATTCATTCTTAAACGGTACTAACTATGAAGATAAATACTTTATTGTAGACCAGAATTTATATGTCGGAATGAAAGTTACTGATGAAACGTATGGTGAATACATAGCATTTAAAAAGGTTGAAAATCCTGCAATAGAAGTTGAAAACAAAGAATATATTTTAGGTGATATGTTAAATCATGTATTTGTTTATCAGATACAATCAGCTGATGAAAAAGGACAGACGTTAAAACCATTAGGAAATTTAAAAACAATGATTTCCGAAGAAGACCAGCCGCTTATCATTTATGCTGAGTCTTTAGATTTCACTGTTAATGAAGTAATTATAAAATCTATTATGTTCGATAACATTACGTTAGAAGAACTCGTAAATACTCTTAATGAAAATGAAATTTTCAATCAGATATTTAAAGCAGAACTTACTAATGATGGTAGCGAATTTAAAGATGACTTTATTTCTGATATATTAGCAGACGAAACTAAAGATGGCGGTCAGATTTATAATTTACCAAAAGATAGAATTATCTCTTATGATTACGATATGTATATTCCTTATCGTACAGTAGATAATTTTGCTCGTCAGTTAGCTCAACATTGTACATATACAGAACTTAAAACCGGACCTACTCATGGTTTTATAGGCTGCGAACGTATGACCAATTTAGATTTAAGTAATACAAGTAAAAAAGTGTCTAATATAAATGATATTAATTTTGATTTGTATGCTAAAACCTATTATGGTAGAAATATCTTAGATAAAAATAATAATCCATATCCTATCGGAAGAAATATTTCTATTGTATTTGGTCAACATCCTGTAATCATTTCGACTGATGGTTATTATGAATATACTTCTAATAGTGCAGCAGGCTACGCAGGTATGGTATCTACATTACCACTTGACCAAAGTTCTACAAATCAGCCTATTAATTTCTCTTCTACTTCTCCAAATTTAACGCAATCTCAATTAGGACAGCTTACAGCAAAAGGTATTGTTACTTTCCGTCGTAGCTTTACTAAAGGAATTGTTGTTACTGACGGTGTGACTATGGCTCCAGCTGAATCTGTATTCCGTAGATTGTCTGCTAGTCGTATTACAGGTGCAGTAGAAGACCTTATTAGACAAGCTTGTGAACCATTTATTGGCAAGCAAAACCATGATGCAAATCGAAACGCTCTGTACACTGCTATTGATTCTAAACTGTCTAGCATTAAAGGTACTTTAATTGAACAATACAAGTTTAAATTAATGTACGATCAGAATTCTGCTAAATTAGGATACATTGACATTAATTATGACATTGTACCTATTTACGAAATTCGCAATATTAGGAACAAAATTAGAGTCGTTGATTCTATTAGTTCTTAATTTATACATAGATAACACTAGAGAGGTTTTATCTTCTCTAGTGTCTATTTTAAAATAAGGAGTTGAAATATATGGCAAAATCTGTTGCTTCCGATTATGCTAGAACCTATACAACGTTTAGTGGTTGCGATATAGTATGTACTTTTGGTAACTACGTAATTGGAGCATTGCAAGCTATTACATATCATATTCAAAGAGAAATATAATTCTCCGTACTTATAGAAATATAAGTAGGACACAACCTTAAAACCAGTAACTCCTAAAGCTCTACGACTACAATAAAAGATAGAAAGAAACTTTTATGAATGTGAAGAAATTCAGAAACAACAGTAGAGATGATATATGAAGAAATTCTAAGTATCATAATAATGGATGTTTGGTCGCCAAGCCTAGAAATAGGAAGGTCAAACGACTATTGCTTGAAATAGCATTAGGGAGCAAGTGCTCTTGAAATGGGTTGCCCTTAACGATATGTAAATTACATAGACGAAGGTGAAGAAATAGTCTCCTCTCTATTGAAAAATAGAGCGATATTTTATATCGAATATGAATTAACGATTCATATTAAAGGTTAAGGAAAAAGCACCGGTACTTCGTATGTATGCCGGAATTAACTAATTCTATGATTAAGGTTAATTAAGAAATGGAGTATTAAGCGGAAAGGCTAAGTTTTATATTATATAAAATATGCTAATCCGAACCGAAGGCTAATAATTAATATTAGTCAGGGGCAACGCATAGGAGTTGAAATAATACTCCCACGAGACTCCATCAGTTTTCATAGTATAGATAAATCATCTATAATCTTATTAAGATAAAGTTGAAAAGATATGCTGAACTGGATTAGAAACAACTAATCGTAAATGTTATTTATTAACATTATGAAGGAAACTTCCAGAAGTATAAGATAAAAAACTTATACGATAACAATAAATTGATACACAATGGGTTCGGCTGAACCACGCTCCTTTAGTAGAGGTAAATATTAGCCTCTCTTATATAGTGATATATAAGAAAAAATTCTGTGATATGCTGGGAAGCCCTTAGAGCTTTAATGCTAAAGCGGAATCAGCAATGATAAACGTAAATGCTTTAAAAAGTTTAAAGATTGGGTAATCAGCAGGCAGCTTTACTTATTAATATGAGTATTGCGCCTCAACGACTATCCCTTAGGTTTAATAGAGATATTAAACAATAGGAGTAGGGCTTATTGGAAACAAGTAAGTGAGTGAAAACCTCTTAAATCGAAGTGCAGAACTCTTATTATAAATCTAATAAGATGAAGATATAGTCTAGTCCGTTTTAAATATTACGAAAGTAACGGTATAAACGAAACGCGGTATAGCGGGTACTTTGGTGTTTACCGTATTCGATAGAGATACGTTGCTTGATGCTCTTGCAGATGAAGTATTAGAAGAAGAATCTTTCCATCGTGTTGGTGGAGAATTACCATTCCAAGCTATTACTATAGATGAATGGGATACTCAAATGACTCAACAAGCTGTATCTGGTAATCAGCCAGCTTCTTTAAATAGCGAAACAATTACTAATAATATTGCACCGGCTCAACGCCCTGTATATGATGACGAAATCCCTCCGTTTGATATAACTATTAGCTTTGCAAACGAATATGGACAAAAAGCATCTTTGGTTATTTACGGCGTTGAAATTTTAAATGAAGGCTCTGGCTTCAGTATTGATAATGTTACAAGTGAAAAAGCTTGTACGTTTGTAGCAAGACGTGTTCGTTATCTTGCTCCTGTAGGTGCTAATGGTTCTCCAGAAGATATTGGTGCTGACGTTATTATGTCTACAACAGGTGCAGGCACTTCTTCTACGTCTAATACTACAACTAGTACAGGTAGAACATATTCTAACGGTATCTCTACATCTGGTGTAGCTTAGATATAATTAAATAGTTCAAAATAAGTAATAGAAAGTTGAAACTAATAAAAAGTTCAACTTTCTATTTTTTTATTTAAAGTGAGGGATACAATGCCTAATAATACGGAATTAAATCAATATAAACAACAACTTTCAAGTTGGGCTAACACCATATTAGAGCTTTCAGAACGTAATTCTTATACTCCTATTAAAGAAGCATATACAAAACAGCTTCAATCTTTAGCTAAAGAACTAACTACTGATACAAATACAATCACAACTCTTAATAATTATATTTCTGCCACATTATCGGGATTATATGATAAATCTTTACAAGAACATCCTAGAACAGTTTCGTCTTCTCAGAATACTTTAACTGTTACTGATGAATGGATAGATACTACGACATCTAAAATGAAATCTATACAAGATAAATTACAGACTGATATTAAGTCTTTACTTGAACAATCAGAAAAAACGGGTAATACTCCTACTAAAGAACAGTTTCAAAATTATATTAACGGACGACTTTCTACATATTTAAATGAAGATAAAACTTTAACTGAACATGAGAAAGATTATATTAAAAATTATAGTGAACCGTGGCTTAAACAATATTCTGAAAATAAGTATAATACATCATTAAAAAAACATCCTAGAACAGTAAACGGAATATTGTCTAATAGTAGTTCTGTTAATAATGCTATAAATTCTAATAATAAAAATAACTCTACAACAGGAACATCATCTTCTAATAAACATAGAAGTGTTGCTTCTAATTATTCCAGAACGTATACCACTTTTTCTGGTTATGATATGGTCTGCGTTTTTGAAATACCTGTAACCGGCGGTTATTTATCAGAAGTAGTAGGTAGTCTGCAAACAGTTACATATTCAGTTCATCAGGAAAAGTTTCCTGTTAGAAACGTAGGTAATATGAACGCTAAAGGATATGTGTTTGGTCCTAGAACTATTGCAGGTACACTAATATTTACCGTATTTAATAAACATTGGGCGCATGATTTAATGGATAAGTATCTAAATACTTATAATGTTAATGCTCATTTTTTAGTAGATGAGTTTCCTCCTATTAATATAACAGTATCTTGTACAAATGAATATGGTAATAAAGCTAGACTTGCTTTATATGGAGTAACATTTGTTAATGAAGGGCAAGTAATGTCCATTAACGATAACTATACGGAAAACACTTTTCAGTTTTTTGCTACAGATGTTGATTATTTAGATGATGTTGTTAGCTCTAAAGTAAGTGATAGTAGTAATAAAACAAATAGTTCACTTCCTACTTTATCAGGAGATGCAACTTCTTCTACACAAAATCAAGTTTCTGCACCATCCAGAGATGTTAATGTTGGTAAAAAAAATAATACGAGCGATATTACAGAAGAAAGTTATAATCTTACTACTAGATTTCAAGAATTTGAAAAAGAAGTCCAAGATATGATGAAAACCTATAAAAATGAAATACCAGAAATACGAGCTTCTACTTTTAGAAATAAATTACGTCAGTTAAAGAAAACAGCTACGGATAATGTCAATAACGATTTTAAAGGAAAGAAAATTACTAAGCAGCAAAAAGATGATAGATTAGCTTCTATTAGTACAGAATATAAGAGATTATTGGAATTAATAGAAGACAATACACTTAAATAACTGGAGGGATATATAGTTGGGAACAAGTAATATATGCTTTTTACAACAATATACTAGCTTTATAGTTTTATATGCTAATACGTATAAATATGGGCATACTAAACTTTGTTGGTATAGAAAGGGAGATGAAGATAAACTTAACGAAATAGAAATTAAATCTTCTTATTTGAAAGTTCAAGGATTTAATCAAGAAGGTTATTATGTATTCTATACTAAAGATGATAAAAATAATACTTCTGATAAAAGAGAAATTTACTTTTTACAAGAGTCTGTATCTGATAAGATAGAAAAGATATTTGAATGTGCGCCTAAAAATCTACCAAGTGATAGTACGATTAATTTGATAAAGAAAAATTTATCTAGTAATTTAACCAAAGACATTACACAAAAGATATCATTCTTAGTTTATAAATACCTTAAAGATACGGATGATATACAACCAGATGAGCTGGAAACTTTTTATCAGGTAATTATGACTGCACAACGTTATGAAAATGCTCAAAGTATAGTTTGGAATAAGAACTTATCTTCTTTAGAAATTTTTAATTTAGATTATTACGGAACTGGATATATAACAACAGATGGAACTATATCATATATTGTTATCTTAGATAGTAACAATAACTTTTATAAGAAAATCTATACCGAAGGTCAGGATTATATTGATTTAGGCTTAAACGTATCGGGAGCATATACTATTAATCTTTATGAAGATAATGAGCTTATCAATAGTTTATCTTTTATACAATTTAATGAAGAAACTCGTATATATTCATGGAATGAAAAGATAGAACAAACAAATATAGATGATACTTTAATAGATTTTAAATATGATAATATTGCTTATAACGATATAGGTTTTACTGATGAAGAAGAAGCATATTTAAGTCAAGAAATAAAGAAAAATCCTGTTAATTATATAGTGCAGCGTCCACAATTATCTGATATGGGAGATAGTATTATATCTGTTCAAATAAAAGATTATCCTCTATTAAAAGCATTAAATAAAGATTTCTATATAGGCGTTAAAGAGTCTGATTTATTGTTTACAAACTATTTTGATAACTATACTTTAATTGATTCTGATACGATTGAATTTAATTGTAATAAAAATTATTTAAGTGGGCAAATGCTATTTTTTGTTGAAGATAATGAACAAAATGTGCTAAGTAATGTGATACGTTATTCTTTTGATGAAGATTTTTCTGATTACTATCAGAAAGTACGCAAAATGCAGCTTATGATATATAGTAAAAGACTCCTTCCTTTAATAGAATATAAAATGCCAGAAGCTGCTACTTTTATTAATTCATGTTTTCAAACTATTACACAAGATACTTCTACTATAATATATGAAGATATATGGTTAACTTTAATAGAAATGGTTTTAAAATATAGTGAAGATATTAATAAGAATAAACTCATATCTTTTATACTAGAAGACTACAATAATAGTTTTCCAATGACTGCAAGCTTTTATAATGAGTCTATTATATATTATCGTTCTACGGATGTAATGGTATTTCCAGCCAGAAATCCATCTTATGCTTTAGCCGTATTTACTACCGACAGAGGAAGTAATGACTTTACTGTTGAATATTATCCTTCTGGTATAGGTGCATTAGACTTATCTGTTAAAGAAAAAGGTCATTATATTATATATGCTATAGATAGTGAAACATATAAACGTTCAGGAGTAACATATATAAATACAATTCGTGGCGAAGAATATATCAGTAATTATAATTTAAGAGTTGAGGTGATGTAACTAATGGCTAGAGCGATTAAAGACTTAGACAAAAGACCTATACATACTCCATATATAACTTCTTTTAATCGTAAGAAAACAGAAAACGGTATAGAAATTACTTCTGCTGTTTTAAAAAGATACTATTCAGTTATCGACGCAGAGATATATTTTGAAAACGAATATGTTGAAGATATTGCTGATATAAACTGGGGAATAACTCAAAACGTAATGCCGCTTTTTGGTTATAACTCGTATATCTATGATGAAATAGCAAGAGGTTCTAGGCTTATTAGAGGAACGTTCAATATAAATTTCATATCACCAAACTATTTATTCGATTTGCTTAATAGATTAGATGAAAGTATGATTACTAACTTATCATCATATTTAGTTCATGCTCCTTCTATTAAGGCTGGTGAAGTAGTAGGTCAGATAGACACTTCTCTTGAAGGTGTAAGAACTAATGCCACCACAGCTCCTATTTGGAATAAAACATTTGATATAGATATTATCCTTGGTGAAAAAACCGGTATAGGAGATCCTGTTCATATTATATTAAATGGCGTAGCTATTCAATCATGTTCTACTGTTTTATCTGGATATGCTGCCGGTACTCCTCCAGTTGTTCAAGAACAATATACATTCATAGCTAAAGATATAGAAACCATAGGCGGATAAATCTAGTAATGACACTAATTAGGACAAAATGTCCAAATTAAAAAGATGTTTAGTTAGTAATCTAAACTACTATATAGACTGTTAAAGCTATAAAAACTCAATAACGATAAGGTTTTATAAAATATAACTGCACTTACAAAAATTAGTTTTTATCTTCTTTTATAAGTGCAGTTATTAATTCAATATAGTTGAGACATGCAATAATGATACTAATTTGGACAGTTTGTCTAAATTAAAAATCTGAACTTTCGACTATGTGTTTTGTCATATAATCTAAAAATGATTCTTCTATGCTTATTTGAAAATTATTATCATAAAAAAACTGTTTGAATTGTTTATTTGATGATATGTCTATAATAATTAAATTTTTTCGTGCTCGCGTTATAACAGTATAAATTAATTCTTCAATAGAATTTTCATTTGTTTTTGATAGATTTTCAATTAATAGCATGAAAGAATTTCCTTTCTAATAATAAAGATAACATCATGCGTAATATATATTTTAGAATAACAAACCAACTTTAAAATTTCTTATGGAGGGAATTATACATAATGAAAACAGAGACTACTGCTTTAACAGAAACACAGATTAACGATTGGAAAAAACAATACGGTAAGATATATAAATCTATCGTAGGTGATGAAGTTGTCATTTTTAGAAAAATTAAACGTAATGAATATATGCAGGCTATGACTGATATAGATAGTGAAGACCCGATGAAAGTCTTTTTACGTCAAGACATGATTACGAAAATGACTACTTTGTATCCTAACAACATCGACCAACTTATTGAAGAAAACGGAGCACTTTCTACTGTCATTAGTAATGAAGTATTAGGTAAATCCGGTTTTGACCTTCTTTCTACAACTCAGCTTTAATAGACTAGGTGAGTTATTATGAGAATAGAAGAAGAAAATAACCAACAAAAAGTAGACATTACAGATTTATATTTTCAATTCAAAACTAAATGGCGTAATGTTTTTATCTACCGTTTAGGAGAACAAGATTTTATCTATAGAGCATTAGGTAGAAAAGAGTATAAAGACATCTGCACCGACACTCGCTTTAATGATATCGAAAAAGAAGATATCATTTGCGACCAATGTCTTCTTTATCCTCAAGATTTTGATTTTGAAAATTGTGATGCAGGTATTCCTACTGAACTTGTTAAAAATATTTTAAAAAATTCCTATCTTGATTCAGTAAGTTCCAGAACACAGGTATTGGATTATTATCGTGCTGATATGTACGATTTAGACAATCAAATAACAGCTGTAATATCTGAAGCTTTCCCAAATCTTGATATAGAAGAAATAGAACAATGGGACGTTGAAAAAACTATGAAATATATGTCTCGTGCTGAATGGGTATTACATAATTTAAGAGGAGTTCCGTTTGCTTCTCAACCACAAGGAGATTTTTATAATGCTCAAGAAGAAGTTCAACCGCAAAACAATAAACAACAAAGCCAGCAACAGCAAAAAGCAAAAACAAATACCAACGTGGACAGTGAAAAAACTATTCGGGGCGGTGAACGAAAGGATAAGCTTACACCAGAAAAATTAGCTGAACTTGCTGAGCTAAAACGTAAATTCCCTGAAATTGACTGGGATAACGATATGGGTTATCAAGGCATTGCCGGTTTAGAACAAGAAGCTGTAGATACTACTCCACCTGCTCTTAGAGTTGCAGGTTCTTAATAAATAGAATGAAAGGATTGTGATTTCTTTTGGCTAGTAAAGAAGCCGAAAATCAACGGCGACAACAACAAATAATAAATGAACGTGAAGACTCTGGCTTCTCTACAGAAGGAATCGTAGGAGCTGCCGTAGCAAGTGCTGCTGCGACGGCTCTTTTTTTTCGCTCTGGTGGAGCTAGTAAGTTCGCTCGTGCTTTAGACGCCGGATATAAATACTCTAAAGAATTACGTGGAATAGCTGATAGGCGTTTATCAGGTGAAAACGTTACTATATCTAATTATCGTAACTTCTTTAATGATGCTAAATCAGCTTGGCAGAAAGTAAGGCAACAAACACAAAACACTTCTGTTAATTTAAATATAGAAGGCAATAACTTTTTTAAGTATGCTCATTCATTAAATTCTGCTTATTATCAACATGAGTATATAGCACGACAAGAGTATCGCAATAAGTATTTTGAACAACCTGTTAAAGATTTCTTTAATTCTAAATATGATGTTCAAAATATGGATTACAATAGACGTTTGAGATTTAATAATTATATTAATCAAATGTCTCGCTCTATTGGCGATGCTGAAGATATGGTTCGTATCAAAAATTCTTTTAAATTTGCTCAAGAAGACTTACCTATAGTAAATGCTTTAGATAGAGCTTTTACCAAAATTCAAAACAGTTTATCCGGTGATGAAGAAAATAGTATTCGTAAACAAGTTAATAAACAATTTGAAGAAGCTGTAAAACAAGGATTTAATATAGATAAGCTAGAACAGGAATTTGGTTCATCCCGTAGTAAAACTTTTATAGATAAACTTGTAGAAACAACTTTAAAAGATAGAGCCGCCACTACTCGTGATATCTTAGAAAGTAAAGATAAGATACGTTCCAGTTTCACTTATTCTTCTAATAAAGATAAACAAGAACAGCTAATTGATACTGCATTGAATGAACTTGAAGCTATGCGCGCTAAAATTCGTAAAGAACAAGGCGAAGAAGCAGAACAGCGTTTTTTAGATTTAACTCCTGATAATTCTGTTCGTGTAGATGCTAAAGGTAGATTGTATTCAGTTGACAGTGTACAAAATATAAAGAATGATTTAATTACTTTTGGAGCAAGCACGCTTCCTGGCAAAATTTTAAAGTTAGGTGAAATCCGCAATAATATTAACACACCTTCTTTTTATTATTTCGCTAAAGGAAGTTTAAATCCTGTATTAGCGGGTAAATTAAATCAAGAAACTAATAGAAACAATCAAATATTAGATGCTTCATACTACCAAATAGGGAAAGAGCTTTATAAATTAAACGATGATACATTAGAGAAAATGGATAATGTTGACGACCTTCGTTTAATTTCTGGTAGATATGGAGCAACTCAAAGACTACTAAGCCAGCTTACAGGGAATACTCGTTATCAGGAATCTTCTAATAAAATATTTAGGCTGTTAGATATTGGCCAAGATAGAGAAGACTTTAGTGGAAACCTTTTTAGTCGACTACGCAGTCGTTTTAACAAAAAAGACAATGAAGATTGGCGCGGCAATATATTTAATAGAATACTTCATCCAACGAGAGAACAAACAAACGAATTATTAGGAATGTATCAGTTAAGAAATTCTACTGATGCTTCTATTAAACAACAATCATTTAGTTATGCTGTAGATTATCTTCAGAAAGCTGAATACATAGAGAACTTCTTAAAAGAAAACACATATGAATTATCTCGTTCTACTATAGACAAAATAATGCCTAACGCTTCTAAAGAAGCACAAAATTATCTTAACGTTTTATTAAATAACAATGATGAAGATATGGTTCATGATTTAATGTCTATAGTTGAAAAAGATAGAGACTCTATCTTAAATAACGATTTAAATCGTTTAATCAATAGACTTATTAGAAATCAAACTAGAGCACAATCTTCTATATCATTAAGGACAGATAGAGCAAATGTCGCTCTTAGCTCTAATTTATCAGCCTTATCTGATATTGACTTTGGTAATGAATCAGCAGGTTTTTATCAACAACTTAGAACAGAAATAAGTAAAGAAGTATTTCTTCAACATACGTTAAGTAATTCTGATAAAAAAATAAACGGCACTTTTGTTTTAAATCATGATTCCATTTTAGACCTATTAAAAGCTTCTGGTTTAGATAGAAAAGAAGAAATAGACACACGTAGATTAGCACTGCTTGCCTCTTTTCAAGAGAAAACAGGTATAAATAATATCAGACGAAATCGTACTACTGAAAATATCTGGAAAGAAGTTACTCGTATTGATTCTGTACTGCATAGTTCAGATAATGTTATAGATAAAGAAATTCGTAATACTGTACAGAATTTAGCAAATGAACAGATATCTTCATTTGAAAGTATTTCTAATATAGGATTAAATAATATTGAAAATCCTCAATCTTATCCTGAATGGGTACACATAGGTACAGGTGTCGGTCCTATAGAACTTATTAAATCTTTAAATGACTCTCAGAAAGTTAAGTCAAATATTAAAAAAATGTTTACTCAGTTTAATGCTGGCAAGGATAATTTAGCAGATATAACAACATATACAGAAACACCTTATTTCTTTATGTCCAGATTATCAGATGCATTAAACACTTTTGGATTAGGTTTTTCAAGAGACTCAATGGGTAGCTCATTAGAACTGTTAGGTTCTTTTGCTTTTAAACGTATTATGCCTGTAGCTTTTGGTGCTACATATTTAGAATGGGCGGACGATACATCACAGGAATTAACTGGTACTTCTATTGCAGGTGCAGCTGCTAATGGTATTGCCAATGTAGATTTAGCGTTTAGGCGTTTTTCAGATACTATAGGCTTAACAGACTGGTTAAAAGAAGAAAAACAGATAAACCCAATTATGCAGTATTGGGGCGACCATAATGAGTTTATGAGTTATGAAGAACGTAAGAAATGGTATGAATCAGGTTATGAACCAGTACGAAAAGGTGCATGGTGGACATTTGGCGGCGTATCTGAAGCTAGAGGTAGTGAAATAACTTATTGGCAACCATCTTTTGCAAGACGTATTAATTCAGATTATCTGGATAAATCTTTATATGATGGTTATTTTGATAAATGGTCACATTCGCTTTTACCTACTCCTACTAATCTATTATCTCCTTTGTTTGCTATATTAGACCCATATTGGTTGGAAGAAAAACATGAAGATGATAGACCTTATCCAATTTCTGGTCCAATGTTTGCAGAAGGTACTCCTTGGGGAGCTATTTTAAATCCTACTATTGGTGAGCTAATAAAACCTGAAAAAGAACTTCATCCGTGGCGACTTAATAACGGTATAGATGCTTTTGCTCTAATTCATCAGATTAATAATTATATTAAAACTAAAGCTACAGATATTACAGAAACAAACGCTTTTGCTATTTCTGGTAGTTCTATAACCCCAGTATCATATACAGATTATAATGCTCCTACTGAAGATAGTCATATATATTCTGTTCAAATCAGTAATGACGGCAAAGGCAATGTAGATATTTCTGGTAGAAGTGGCATATACGGTAAAACTAGCGACACTATTTCTAATAATGCAGGATTCAATAAACTTACTCCTAGTGATTTATTAGAAGACGCAGAAGATATATCTACAACAGGATATATGTATAATGCTATTGCAGGAACTAATTATCCTATTCAAAATGGAGCTATAATCACAAATGAAGATGGAGAAGTTGGAACATTATCTTTTAACACTGCTAATAATAACTTAGTCGATACTAGATTAGGTTTAGCAGATTCATTAACGTTAGATGCTATTATTAATGGTGATGATAACAACATTAAACGTAATTTAAGAGATTTGGTTAAAGGTATCGACCCCAAAGAAATTATATTCAGACAAAATACTTCTATTAAACAAAAAGCTACTGCTAATATTAATGCTTTAAATGATGAAGAAGGTTTTGTAAGCCCAGAAAAATTACGTTATTTTACTCCATCACAAGGAATGGATTTGTTAAATGATCCAACTACAGTAACAGATTTAATAAATGCAAGCAAAGGTGCAGATTTTGTTAAAGATATAGAAACTTCATCAAGGCTAATTTCCGGTATCTATGGTTACATGCTCGGTAGTTTAACAGGATTTGGCGATACTAAAGGAGATAAGATAGCTCAATCTTCTAATATGACATCTTTCTCCAGAACGTTTTGGGATAGTAATATCGGTGGTGCTGGCGGAGATGTAATGGAAATAGTTCGTCGTTTTATTCCTTCTTATAAGTCTGGATTAAATCCATTAATGAATGAAATGCCTGATTGGCTTCCTGAACGCTTTCGTTTTGGCGATCCATTTAGTTCAATTCCTAAAGGAGAGATGAGACTTCCTGGTAAAGGATATGAAAGCTTAAATAGATTACACCCTGATATGTACGGAGATTATGGTGCGTTCGATAGATTTAAAATACTTGCAGACATATCTCCATTTAGTCCTGAATTTAGATTGTGGAGACAAATTGCTAAACAAACCGTTACTGATCCAAATTTAATAGCTGAAATGGATGAAATTACAGATAGAGTTAATCAACAAGGTAAAAAACATGATTTCTATGATTACAAAGTTGTCGGTAGAGGTTTAGAATTTCAAAACATAGTAGTATCTGAAGTATTAGGTTATGGTAAATTCCGTTCTGGAGATACTATATATAAATTAGCTGGTGCAAAAGTTAAAGGTAATGCTGATGAAACTATGACGGATGTATTAGGAAGATACATTCACCCTGGTGATGAAATAACTATTGCTATAGATTCTGATATGTCAGCAGGAACTAATAATGATGCAGATAGTACAATTAATGCCGCTGTGTTTAATCAAGATGGTCAAAACGTAGCTCAATTAATGTTACAAAACGGAGATGCCTCTAAAAAGAAAGGTGATACTTCTGCTCCAGCAACACTTGTTAATTATTCCGGTACGCAAAAAATAATAGCATACGCTTCAGAAGTAATTGCGCATGCAGATGTACCTTGGCTTAGTGACCAGTTTTTAAGAGTAAGAACACCACTTGAATCTTATGAAGCTGAACAGGTATACGGTACACCGTATCAATCATGGGAACATCCTATTAATACATTCTTAATGCCAGCTATAGAAAGAGCTGTTCATGAAGGTAGTTTTGTTCCGCCAAAAGTATGGACATATTTAAGAAATACAGAAGGTATTGGTCCGTATACAAGAAAAGCATTAGATGCTACATTTATGCTAACTAATAGAGGAGCTTTTATAGGTGCGGCTTTAACTAATTTGTATCGTCCTTATGGTACTAAAGACAGCGGTTCTACTATGATACGTAATGCACGTTTAGGTGCTAACTTAGTTAACATAGGACATTTCTTATCCGGTGGCACAAGTTATACAGGTGAAATGTATTCTGGTGCTATGATTGGATATGATATAGGTAAGTTTTTAGAAAAAGAACTTCCTGCTAAATATGCAGCTATTGGTGCTTTAATAGGAGCTTCATATAGATTTCTAACTGGTGATGATAAAAACTGGATACCAGATAGAACTAAAGAGAAGTGGGAAATACAAGAATATTTTGATCGTCTTACATATTTAAAATATATGGGTCTATATCATATGGCTGCTGAAAGAGCTAAAGATGAAGAAGATGTAGATATTGAAGATTTGTTAGAACGTAATGCTAAACAAGAAGAAAAACGTCAAGCTCAACTTGGCAGAATGAAATCTATTAAAGAAGCCTTAAGAAAAACGCCTGATTCTCCAGAAAGACAATACTTAATGGATATCTTGAATAACAAGATAAACGCTCTTGCTACCCAAACTTCTATTGTTACTGGTGGAGAATGGACGCATACAGCTTTAATATATAGACAAGCTGCTCAAAACACCATGACGGCATTAAAACCTGGTTCTTCTTGGAGCCAAATAGTAACGGCTCTCCCTACTAATGATAGAGAATATTTTATGGAATTTGTTAAAGAACGTAACTCTGAAAAGCGACAGGAAATTATGCGTACTGTTTCTCCTCAACTTAGAAAAGCTTTAAATTTAGCATGGGGAAGAACAACAGAAGAACCTGATATAGACGAAGAAAATGAAAACTTCTTTTCTTCTCATGTATTACCTTCAGGAGCATGGATAGGCTGGCGACCGGATATAGATTTAAAAGATGTTGAAGTTAAAACTATTGCTAATGAAGGTATGAATTTATCAGACTTTGGTTTCTACGAATCTCAATTAAGACAGCCAGAGGTGATAAATGCTCCAGAAGTTCACTTGCATGGTAGCACAGCTGAACTTACTAGCAACTTAAAACGCATATTGGAAGGTCAAGGACTTGAAGATGTTGATATAAGTATATCTTCTGCATCAGCAGGAACAGGTCACCAAATAATTGCTAATATAGGCTTGTTTACAGGATTAAAAGATTTACAAAGTATGACGGATGAATCATTAAAATATGCTGTGAATTAACGATTGTATCGATTTCTAACTCTTTTTTTTAGTATTCTAACTTTATTTAAGTTAGAATACTAAAAAATTAGACATAAGCAATAAACTTCAATGTTTATCTTATGTCTTTTTTTATTCGTATATATTAGGTAATGTCTTAATAGAATATTATATGACAGAACGGGAGAATTATAGAATGGATAACGATAATGTAATAACAAATCCTTTTAAACATAAAAATCAAACATTAACATATTTACAAGACTTTGAAAATAAACTAAGAAAAACTGCTGAATTAGAAATACTTAGAACGCAAACACAAGAAGAGCAGGATTTATACAGAACTAATTATAGAGCATGGAGAAAAGAATATTCTCCGGTTATAAATGATTATATACATTGGCATAGCGAAGTAGTTGCTCCTATTATGGCTAATAAAATTGGGAACGCTTTACTATATTATGATGAAGTTCAATATGCTATAAGTAAAAAACACAAAGAAATTAAAAATGTTGATAGCTTATTGGAAAAACGTACTTCTTTCTATAAGAAATACGGAATAGGTTTATTTGATTCGTTTACAGGAAAAAATAATTTATCTTTACCAGATTACTTTGTAGAAGCTAAACCTACTTATGTTAGTCATCATACTACGCCATATGGAGTAATGCAAACAGGCGCAGAGATACATGAAGCTCTTAAAAACATTAAAGATAAGAATCGTGCTGTGTTTTTTGACCTTGAAACATTAGGCGGTAAAAATGCTCAAGGTCAAACGGTATTAGAACAGATAACAGAATTTACTTTTAAAACATTTGATTCTACAGGAAAAGATATTAATACATCTTTTTCGTCTATTATAGGTTCTACATATGAACAAAATTTAAGATACTCAGAAACAATAGATAGAATAGCGAAAGGTCAAGGAAACTTATCAGATGAAGATAAAGTTATTTTTGACCGTTTAAAACGAATGGGCGCATCTACTGTTGACTGGGATAATGCTAAAGACGGAATAGTTCATTATAAGACTTTCTCTGGTGAAGTTCCTGGAATGAATATTGAGCTTGCACGTAAAGGGTTAAAACAATTAAGAGATATCGGCATTTATCAAGAAAAAGCTCCTCTTGTTGAATATAACGGTCAGCAAATGAGAGCATGGGAAAAATCTCTATTTCAAGCATTAGATTTAGTACAAGATAATGATTATACTTTAGCAGGTTATAATATTAAACGTTTTGATATACCAATGATTAATCGTTTCTTGTCTTCTAATTTGCAATCTGCTGGAGCTATTAATTATGCTAAACAAAAATACTTTAGCGGTATTAAGCCTAAATATATAATGGATGCAATGGTCGCTGAAAGATTATATGCTCCTCATATAGCTATATCTGATAAACAAAGAGATATAGCTAAAGAATATAATTTAACAGCGCATACTCAAGAAGCTTTAGTTCGTAATTATTTTCCTGATTTTTATGATAAAGCAGGAGCACAGGCACATACTTCCGAAATAGACGTTCAAGCCGGTGCTAAACTTTTGTTTGAATCTGGTAGATATACTCCTGGTCATGAAAATAGCATTATTCCTGATAAAGAACCAACTAAAGATATTATTTTATCAGGAGGAAATAAAAAATTATTATATGCGCCTAAAAGTTTGCAACCTAATTCTTACGGCTTATTTGGTTTTTCTTCTGAAACTACAGATAGTTATCATACTGCTGATAGCTTTATTATTAGTAAAGATAATCAAGAAAAAGTTATCTTTGGACAAATAGGCTTAAAAAGAGGAGCTTCTTATTCTATTGATAGTATTACAGAGATAGAAGTTACAGACCAGTTTAAAAAAGATTTTAAAGAACTCTATCCTAGTTTAGATTCTAATAAATTATTCTCTATAACGTTCAGACCTGAAACGGATAGAGATTTATTGAATCTACAATCTAAATCTACTTATACATATATAGGCACTGAAGATAATATCAAACATTTAGTTAATAATATGTATGTAGTAGCTAATAAAGGGACTTCTGGTAAATGGACTTCTGCTGGTATATCTGATGAAACATTTGAAGACTTATCTCAAATTATAGTTCAAGATGGTAAAATTATACGTACTCCGGCATCTAAAGACCCTAATACATATTTAAAAGCTACTACAGAAATCCTATTAAATGAACCTGCTGCTCGTAAAACTCGTGAAGTAGATTTAAGGAAAGATAGTCAGCTTATTAAATGGATAAACACTATGGATGAATACGCCAAAAGAGAAGCTGGAGAAAATGCTACCGAACAGCAATTAGATGAAAAACGTAAAGAGTTTCGTAAGTTAGAACTTGAAAAAGCTGAAACTATAGAGCGTAGAAAGTTAGCAGGAGAAACTATATCGTCTGATGAATATGGACATATTCATAAAATATTCGGCTGGCAACCTAAAGGAGCGCCAGGACAATATAATATTTTTCGTAATACTATAGACCTATCTTTAGCAAGAGAAGTATATGGTCGTAGGAATAAAGCTGTTATAGAATCATCTATAAAATTTGCTCAAGAACATGAGCCAACAGATATAGCTATACAAGATAGATATTATAAATATGCTATGGAAGCGCTTCAAGAAAAAGCTATATTCAATAACGGCAATAAAGCAGTAGGCAAAAAGATTATTCCATATCATGCTTATGAATATAAAAATGTTTTTGAAGTAGATTTAAACGGATATAAAAATCAACGTATTCCAGAACCTGATATTTTTCGTGTCAATTTAAATTCACCATATGCCCTTGTTGGTTCTTTACTAAAACATCAAGATAAAAATATCGATTTGAGTAAAGTATCTGATGCCACTAAATTAACTGAACTAAAAAGATTTCAAGACTTTCTGTATGATAATCGTATCTTTAGAAGTAAAGGCGTACCTCAAGAAGGTTCTCAGCTTATAGATGTTAATAAAGATACTGTAGATACTGCTTCTCGTAAAATATTATATAGATTAAACCAAACAAGAGAGATAAATCCTAATGCAGGTATATTAAAAGATACTCTTCATCATGATGTTATCAATATAGATATAGACAATTTTGGTTTATCAGAACTTGAAATAAATAAAACTTTAGCAGAAGCTAATTTGTCTGTTCCTAATTATTCTAAAATAGCTAAAAAAGTTAAATTAGGTGACGGGAACATTTCTACTGAACAGTTTGCTAAAAACTTCGTTAATGATGTTGTATTTCAAAAATTAGGCAATACCAAAGAAGAAGAAATTACAAATATAGTTCAGCAAACTGGTTATTCTAAAAAAGATGCTGAAACTTTATATAATATGCGTCAAATTAGACGACGTGATGCGCAAAATTTCTTTGGTAAAATATTTGGCTATGTTACCGAAGCTGGCGGAGATATTGCTTATACTGATAATAGTTTATTTATCATAAATAAAGATGGTTCTGTTCACGAAATAAATGATGTAATGCATGACGTTATGTCTGGCGGTATCATGCATACTGAAATTGGCAGAACTAAAACTGCTAATGCTGTTGGCTATTATCGTTTAGGTTATCAAGATAAGACATATTTAAGTTTTGGCAGTAGAATAGCTAAAGCTGCTAATGAAGTAAATTGGGCTAAGAAAGCTATTGTTGATAGAGGTACTGAAACCGGAGATATTGCAGGTGAATTTCAATCCGTAATAAAACAGTTTAATCAAGTATTAAGACAAGCGGCATCTACTGATAAAGGCGACGCTCAAGATATGAAGACTATGTCTAACTTTGAAACTATAGGCATTAGAGAATCCTTAGCAGACATGGTTAATGATGGCGTATTTGATGACGTAAAACCTGCATATATAAAAGGTACAAATACAATAGATACAAACGCACCGTCTACTATTTTATATAATTTTCTGTCTGAATATAAACAAGGCGGTAAAAGTTTCGGCAAAGATATAGATGTAGAGCATCTACCTTATAACGTTATAACTGCTTTGAATTTGATTTTACCGCAAAAAATACAAAAAGGCGAAATCAATAATTATATCAGAGCGCAAAATACATATGGACATATAGTATACGCAGCTCCTAAAGATATGATAGAAAATGTATCTGCTGAATATAAAAAAGCTCATGAAAGTACATATACCATACTGGATAATGATGACTATGGAGATAGACAAGGTGGTCGTCAACGTCATGAAGCTGATGCTATGGCTCGTTCATTTAGATTTAATGTAAATGAAGTTCAGCAAGCCGTAGATAGCAAACAGGTTCAAGATATTTCTATAGGTAGTAGCATACAAACGGCTCAACGTTCTTATCAAGACACGGCTAATGAAACTAACAGAATAGTTAGAGCTAGAAATCTTTCTATAACTACAGATGATTTAAGAGAATTATTCGCTAACGATAAAGAGCTAGATGATAAAGCACGAGATTTTCTTGAAACATTAGATACTCATGAAAACTCTCAAGCTATTTCTGCTCAATTAGCAGATGCTGTCTTCACAAACAGAAGTTCTACACAAAAACAAAATATACTAAAGTTATCTGAAGTAGATGGAGAAGTTTTAACCAGATTAAATGAACGACGTAGAGTTACTCCTACACTTTCAATTCAAGATGGTAAAATTACATTTAATTATTCTAACGGTTTGTTTGTTCAGGAAGGTGAAAACCTAACCTATATAAAAGGATATAAAGAAGCTCAAGAAGAAGTTGTATCTAAATATAACGGATTTTTACGTTACGGTATCTATGATGCAACTAATAATTTAGTAAGCGATGAACAGTTACAAAACCTATTAAATAAACAAGGTTTTATGACGCAAGACGAGTTTTCTACTTTATCTGATTTACTAACTAAATCTAAAAATGTTTCAAGAGGACATGTTAATTTATTTCAAGCTCAGGCATGGGCGTATTTTAATAACATCTTATCTAAAAACGGTTTATCTTCTTATTTATATGTAGATTCTTTAGAAATGCAGTCTAATATTAAACTGGGTCAAAATAGTGCTGAAAAAGGCATGGCTAGAGTAATAGCTCCTCTTATCGGTTCTATAGATACTAGATTACGTAAAACTTTTACTGACTTAATAGGCGAAGCTGATGTAGAATTAGGTAGTTCCGGTAAAGAACGAGATAAAGTTATAAAACGTTTTGGCGCAAATGAATTTTTAGATACTATTCCTAAGAAATTTGTATTAGATTCTATGTTAGACGAAGATATAGCTAACAGTTATTTTGGTCTTGCTATCAATGGCTTTAGAAAAAATAAAGCATTAACGTCTGAACAGATAGTAAAAACAATACAAGATAATGGATTTAATACGGTTGAAGATTTTTATAAGGCTATTTTAGATGAAAGATATTTTATTTCTAATCAAGCTCAAGAAGCTTTTAAAAGAGCAGGTCTAATTCAAGACAATGAGTTTATTAATGTTATTTCTAATCCTTTGGAAGGAGAAGTTAAACATAAAACAGTTGGCGTTGTTCCTAGACGTGTAGCTTCAGCTTTATTAGATAAAGGATTATCTGCTCAAGAAGTTGCAAATGAATTATCTGGTGTAGTATCAGATATTCATGTTGATGAAAATGGTAATTTAATAGGAACGGATGAGCAAACTAATTTTACTAAACTACAAGAAGTTATTAAAAAACATAATTTAGATGTTGGCTCTATACGTACTGTATATACAGGCAAATTAGGTAATTTTAGCCAAGAAGAATACGACGCTTTAACAGAACAGGAAAAAGCCGGTCTTAGGAAGACTACATCTTTTGTATCTATGGACGAATTTCAACAGATGCAAAACTATGATATGGAAAGAGTTCATTCTGCTTATGATGCATTTGGCAAAGAAGCTAAGTTTACTCATCGTAACTTAGAGATAATGCAAAATATGAAATATGACGGCAATATTCTAAATGAAATTCAAGAACGTTATATTTCAACGTATGGACAAGATATCGGACTTCAAAAATATAGTCAAAGATTTGAAAATGTCGAAGATAATGCTTCTTATTTTGGACAAGTTATTGATTCTATTAAACAAAAGAAATATATGGTATCTGGTGAAGATTTAATTCAGAGATTTGATACAGAAGGTAATCCTGTAGATTTTCAATCGGTCCCAGATGGAGCTACTGATATTCAAATATCTAATGCTGCTACTTTAAATAAACATTATCAAGAAAAAGCTAATCAGGCTATTAATAGATTAAAATCTGATGGTATTGAAGATAGTTATATTAATGCTATTATAAAGCAAGCTCAAAAAGAGGGAGCTAAAGGCGTTACTGAATCATATATTAGAAATCAGTATACGTTAACCAGATTTGCACAAGCTAAGAAATTTAACGATAGAAATAATGCTGTAGATTTAGATTGGATAACAAAACGTAATTTTAAAGCAATTAGCATTGGAGATATTGTTACTGATACAAATGTATATGATGCTGTAGATAATTCTATATACGGTAAAAACTTGCTTTTAGATTTACATATGGATTCATTAGGAGATAGACAGCTATATACTGATGAATCTAACAGATATATAGCACTTCCTTATTTATCTAAACAATATATGAGTAATGACGATATAGTTAAGTCAGAATATCAAAAACAAGTAGCGTCGCTATATCGTACCGTACAGGATTTTCAACAACAAAATACTGCTGGTGAAATTTCTGATAATGATTTAGATGCTTATAGAAGTAATGTAGCTCAAAAAGTATCTGATATACAAAACGCAATTTCTACAGAATTTACTAAAAAGAAAAGGATATTAGCTAAAGCTAGTGAAATACGATTAGGCGACTCTATTATGGCTACTACTAACGGTCTTGATTTTACCGGTAGAGAAACTAATCGTTCTTTTACTCAAATGAATTTTCAAGGTAAGAATTTAGTAGAAATGGCGGCTCAACTTAGTGAGAGTCAAGGTAAAAAAGGTTTCGATTTAAGTTTTGTTATTGGTAGCCAAAGAGCAATGCATCGTTTATATAATGAAAAGTATATTCAAGATATAGCAGGCTCTATCGGTATGGATGTATCTGCTACTAAACAGTTTAGAGAAGGTTTATACGAACAGTTAAGAACAGGCGGTACTTTATCTTTAAATTCAAGAGACCCGCAAGGTTATATTTCTTCTACTAACTTAAATGCTTTATATTTTAATGATACCGTACATGGAGATACGTTATTAGTTTCGGCAGCTCTTCAAGAAGCTATGAAAAATGATAATGACTCCGATAAGATATCAGTAGCTCTATTAAAAGGAGATGCAGATATTACTTTTACAGATAGTAATGGTAATAAAAGAACTGTAACTCAAGCAATAGATTATGCTACTTATCAGGCATTAGCTAATATGGATAACGTTAATGTATTGTTACATAACGATACTCAAAAAATGTTTCAAGATGCAACTCGTTCTATGATTGCTGATGCTGCTACTGTTAATAATCGTTATAATAGATATTCATATTTAAAAGAAGGAGAGAGTCCTGTTCATACCTTATCGGAAACAGATAATCCTTTTAGAACAGATCATTTAGCAGAATTAACTATTGATGGAACGACAGAAGGAAATATGGCTAAAACTTCTGGCAAAAAATATTCATTACAAGAAGCTCAAAGATTAAGTCAACAATATTATGATATTGAAAATAAATTTTTAGCTACATTAGATGATGAAGGAATTAAATCGTATGTAGACTCTTCTGCTGCGCAACAGCGCACTGCTATTAGAGATTGGGGCTTAAATAATAATATAGATACTCAAACTCTTGAAAGTTCTCTTGAATATCGTTTAAACGCAATGGATAAGGCAAGTCAACTTATAGCTTCTGACGCACGTAAAGCTGGCGCAGGTTCTATGAATTTTAATGCTTTTAGATTTTTAATGAGAGCTAGACAGTCTAACGCTTTTACAGGAACTGAACTTAGAGATATAATGCAAGTTCATACAGCTTTAAACGAAGCCTTTTTATCTCCTAAAAATGAAAAAGGCGTAGGTAATCTTGAATATATCAATCAAGTTCAAGATGCTATGGCTGATATATATGATGCTAATCGTAGTGGTAATGGAGATAAAATAACTTCTGCTAAACAAAATATGATTAATCTTCTTGAGAATACTATCGGTAGTCGTAAAGAATTAACTCGTTTAAATACTATCTACGAAACAGATAATCAAGGTAATATATTAAAAGATGCAGAAGGTAATGCTAGAGTATTAGATGATGTTACTCGTAGACAAAGAGCATTTGAAACGTTTGCTTCTTTTGCTGAAAGAGTCAATGTTCGTCAGCTTAATGAGTTATCAGAACGAGCTGGAACATCTCAAAAAGGTTTAGCCAGCGGTTCTCCATTGATGTATACTCAAGATAGCGATAACTTAATTCAAGAAAATATTCGTTCTGCCGATGAGATAGATAGAGTTTTGTATAATGATGGTGGTATTGCCACTCCTATTAAAGGAGCTATTCCTTCTAAAACTAGTGCCTTAGATATGCAAACTCCGCCATTAGATAAAAGTATATTAAATGATATTGAAATACCTCAGTCTGCTAAAACTAATATTGAAGAAAGCGTTACAGATAACGTTATTAATAAGATTAGCAGAAAAGGCGGTATAGGTAGCTTAGTTGCAGGTATCGGAGCTGGTATATTGCTTTCAGGTTATGGCTCTAGTCCAGCCACTCCTCCAGAAACTCAAGCTGCTGGAGCAAGTGAAGAATATGCTGATAATTATCCGCAAAACATTCCTCAATTAGCTGACCCAAACCTATTAATGTCTAATAATGGCACACCTAGCTATATGATTAATATTTCTGGCTCTTCTTCTCAAGGACAAGATTATGCAATGAACGTTATTAATAATGCTATATCCAGTCAAGTACCGTTAAGTGCTTCTATTAATTTACAGATGAATACTTCTTTTGCTGATAAAATATCTCAACTTCAAATAGATAAAATGGTTGCTAATTCTATGGCATTTTAAGTTGATATTATAAAAAAGACTATTATAGAAAGTCTAATAAAATCTATAATAGTCTTTTAATATATAATAAATATTCTGAATTTACTTGTATTTTGCTTGGAATATAGATAAAATATATATTAGATTTATTTTGAACGGAAAGGAGCTTTATATGGCAGATACTAATAATAATGAAGAACAACAACAATCTAAAGCTAAAGAATTAATATATTCAAGTGCTGGCAGTCAGGTTGTTGATCCTAATAGTTTTCTTTTACCTACTATGGGAGATTATTACTTAGGAGCAATAGACGATACATACTTAAAAAAGATAAATGCTCAAATAGAAAGTAAGGATGAAAGTAAACTTACTGAAGAAGATGCTAAAAAAGCTGCTTATTATACAGAAGAACCTCCATATTTAGAACTTGGGAGTTTTAACGGAGTTAATTGTGTTGATGCCACAATATCTGTTACTCAAGATGATATAGATATTGGCTTAACAACAGGTGATACTATATGTATTAATGTTAATTCATTAACAGGAGATAAAGACGGCACTACTGTTAATAATATAAAGAAAAAATTAGAAACAGAAGAAGCTAAAGTAGAACATTTTGAATTTAATCTTTTAGGGATAGAGGCTCTGCAACCTCCAAAATGGTGTTTAGAAACTAATATAGACAAAAGTGCCTTACCTACTGTTGTTAAACAAGTTAGCGAAATAAAAAATGATGCTAGTTATGTGTATGTAAAAGGATTGCATGACAACAGCGAAACTTTGACTTTTATTAGAGTTGGCAATAGTTGGCGTGAAATTATTGATAATCCTAATGATACAAAATCTTTTCGTTGGTGTTTATTTGGCGGTTGTGATGAATATGAAAAAGCACAAAAGGCTGCTAATAAAATAAAAGACTTAATAAATAAAGCTGGCGGCAAAGTTCGTTTAATAATAGATAACTTACCAGCAGATAAAATTAGCACAAAAGTCAATTATCCATCTTCTTATTTTCAAGAACAAGTTGATTTAGAACAGTTTCTACTTAATTATATAGATAATACAACTAAGCCGTATAACGTTCCTTATGCATGCGGTTATTATAGATGCAAAGTAGAGCCTACTACTTTAATGACTGGTTCTGCTTATGTCAAAATAAACGGTAATTGGATTAATTTAGCTAAAGCTGCTTTATGTGATGAAGAAACCGGCTCTAAATTTAATACTGAATATGTAGGCACTCATTCTGACATATTTAATCTTAATAGATATGATCCAACTAATTATTATTATGCTGATGCTTTCTTTAAGACCGCAGAATCATTAGATGATAGAAAGAAAATTCAGCAAGAAATATTCGGTTTAGATTTTACTAATCTACGTAAATGGACTGTAACTATTGGAGATGTTACTTTATTTGTTCCACCTACAAATATAACTGTAGTGTCTACTACTGAAAATAAAAGTATGCCGCTTTTAAGAGCTAAAGGTAGTATGTCTAAATCCGGTTATCGTACTAATAGGACTTTAAACATTAGTATATATTTTAATGAAGCTCGTGGCATTAATGGTTATGAATATATAACTAAAACTCCTAATGGAGATAAGATAACGTATCATCTTAATAGTTTAAGAGCATTAATATCTCAATTTAAGTTTACACCGTTTTTGCCTATAGAAAATGAATACATAAATGAAACTTTAGGTATAGACGCTATAGTAGTAACTAATTTATCTATATCAAATGTGCCAGGTTACCCTAAAACTATCAAAGCCGAATTTACTTGTAGAGAATTTGATTATTCTACATACATTCCTGAAATATTTAATACAGATGTAGCTCAAGATAGATATTGTAATTTCTTTTCATTAGCTTTTAATTGGGCTACTATGAGATATTATTATCAGCGTCCTCTAATAAACGGGAACGAAATACAAAAGCAAAACTATGAATTTAATTCTTTTGAGTTTAACAGAGAAGTATTAAAAAACAGAACCTTATTAATACCTATGGAATTTTTAGATCCTAGTATAGAATTCTATATTGCTGACGAATCATGTTTAGATGAAATGTTAGCCGCTAAAACCGAAATGACTAAAATGGCTAAACAGAACATTAAGATAGATAATAAAGAAAAAGAAAACTTTAAAAATATATCATTTATTAATAAAGCTGTCCAAAGTGCAGCTTCTAATTATGTTTTTCAATCTGAACTGGAACTTCTAAATTCTATGAATATAAGCTCTACTGTTATTAATATGGGCGTTAAATATCCTGTATTAGATAGCGGTCATATTTTAGAACAGGGTATAGAAACAGATGTTTTAACTCACCTGAATAACGCTTTAGATGTTATTAAAACAGAATTACAAAAAGTTAACAATAATACCAGCAGTAATATCGTTAGTAGTGTAAGATTTTGCAGTTATAAAGAAAAAATAAATGATGGTAACTATAAAGCATATTATGGGCTTACTGTAGTATTAGATGCTGAAGAGCTAGAAGAAGTCGCTAAAGATAGTGCTAAGTATCTAAATCTTCCAGAAGATGAAATATTACAAAACGATACTATTATTATTCCTATCTCTGTTAATATACATAAAAATGATGACAGTACTTATGAGTTTGAAAAAGGTTCGTTTACTTTAGATACTAACATTCCTGACATGCAAATGCTTGCTTTTGCATCTCAATATAATGCTCATGAAAATGCCGATTATAATGTGGCTAACTATTTAGATGTATCAGATTTAAAATTTAGAAAGTATAATACAGGATTAGTTCGCATAAAAAGCTATAGTGTATCTTTATCAAATCATATATCTAATATTAACTTAAAAGATGTAAGCGGTAGTGCTCCTCAATATTTAGGAGGAGAAGATACTATGATTTCATTAGTTATAGAAACTACTAATGAAGAAACCATTAGAACGTTAAGTTTGCTTCCTCAGTTATCTGCAATGTATGCTCGTAAATATCATTCAGTATTACCTTGTTGGACTTTAAAAGTAGACAGCGAAATAACTAAGTTTTTAGGCGTGTTTGAAGTAATGATAGAAAATGTACGTACTACTATCGACTCATCGTCTATGCCTGTTCATACTTTAGTTATGGATTTACGTTCTGTAGATAGAACGTATAGAAATAGAGAAGCTCTGCGTAGACTTAGCACATTAGATAATTCTGGCGAACTTTATACAGAACAATATCAAAATACGCAACTTAGAAATTATTTTCAGATACAAAGCATATTAGCTAAAGCTGAATTATATCCAGATTTAGAGCTTCCTACTATAGAAGAAATGAAAAAAGTAGGTTATGAATTTATCAGATATAAATTTCAAGATGAACGTGTATATGTAGATCCCGATTTCTATTTTATCTATCCTAATACGCTATCTTCTCAGATTATCAGAGAAGCTTTAATAAATAGTGGTCAAGCTACTAAAGATATGGAAACTGTATTTAAGGATTCTACTGGAGCTGAAATTACTGTTAAACAAGAAGCTAAAAAAGGTTATATCGTTACTAGTGAAAATGAAATAGCTCAAAATCAAAGTAAGCTTGCTAAAGAAAAATTGGACGCTAAATATAAACAGCAAGCCAAAGATACGCCAGAAAACTTAATAAAAAAGAGTAACGGCTTTTCAGTTCAAGAACAAGTAGGCGGTCTACAGAATAAATGGACTATCTGTAAAGAGATTAAAGCTGCTTTTTTAGAAGAAAACTATAAAAAAGAATATGATGCTTATATAGATAAATGTAGAATGTTACAGGTAAATCCAGATTTCTATGTAGATAATGATACTTTGCCCGTAGATACGATAACAAATCCTATTAATACTAATCAAACAAATAATGCTTCATCGACCAATAACGATATAGATAGCAATAGTAATAATAACGTTACTTCAACTCAAGCTAATAATACTTATGCTGATAATAAAGATAACGCTAGTAATACAAATAATGCCAACACCGATAATCAAACAAATAATGCTAATGACACAATCAACAAAAACGTAAGTTTTGTAGAAGGCAAATATGTTTATGCTTCACTTGCAAATGCACGAAAAGCTTCTAATGAAATAGAATATTATCTATCTAACGTATATATTAACGAAACAGTTAATGATACTCTTTATGCCGACAGTGAAGATGTTACAGATTTAAAAGAAAATGTTGATTCTACTGTAGATGCAGTTAGCGCAACCAATATATCTGGCGCTACTGCTACTCTTCCCGAGAATGAACAGACACAATTAAAAAAGGTCTGGTACGAAAATTCAATGATAAAAGATACCCAGAATAGAATTTCAAATGTAGTTAAAAAATTTTTATCTGATGAACCTATTCAAAATATCTTTAATCTATTAAATATAGACATATCTGATAATTTTATTTCTATAGTCTGCGATATGTTTTATGCAGCGGCTTGTGGTTGTACTGGAGAAAAAGAATACTCTAATAAAGAGAAATCTACAAACTGGAGACCTAATCCTTCATTTATAGGTATTAAAGTAAATACAGTACAAGATATTTCTGGAACAGAGGTTATTACTTCCAAATCCGTACTTACTAGATCAACCCAGGGATTAACAGAAAAAGAAATAAAAGCTATTAAAGCTGAAGAAGAAAAACGCAAATCTGAAGCAAAAATTGAATCTATAGATGATGGCGTTCAAAATGCTATTCAGTTTGGTATGTATGGTATTAAACAATATACTAGAGAAGAATATGCTAAACTTACTAAAGAAAACGTAGTTAATCCGTGGAATACTAATGATACTGTTAATACAAGTAGATATCTTATAGACCCATATTATAGATATAACACAGTTAAAACTATTGAAACTTATAAAAAAGGTTGCATTACTAATCCTGAATATGCAACGGCGGCATTTTTTAGAATTGTTTTATATTGGTTAAAACGTTTAATAGATATACAAGCTATTCCTAATATCGTTACAGATATATTAAGAAAGTCTACTAAAAATGAAATTCTTATTGAACAAATACAATCTCAAAATGGAGTTACTCCAACTGGTTCTATGAATTTAACCCAATATGCAGATTTCTTTAATAAGAATATATACGCTATAGATGCTGGTAAAATATGGACCGCCATTGTTTTAGCTTTAACAGATGGCTCTGAAGATATATTAAATCGTATTAATGCTCGTCATTATGACGGTTTAAACGGCTATATTCAAGGTTGTGCTCAAGCTGGTAGCAGTATAGATACACAAGATAAACAAAGTCTTGCTATCAGAAAAACAATATTGGCATTAATAGGGTTAAAAAGAATAACGGATTTTGATGCTATTGGTGTAAATCAAAATGACCCAGCTTCTCATTTTAAACGCAAAATAATGGAACAAATCTATATAGAATCGGCAGAAGACCCTACTATATTCATTCCTCATTCTTGTCATGATATGATTGTTAATGATGCCAGAGGTAGGATGCTTAGAGCTTTTCCGACATTCTATATGATGTTCATAGATGAAGGTAGACAAATTGGTAAATGGAAATTACATGATAATTTCTATAATAATATGAGCATTATAGATATGCAGATTGTTAAATCCAGAAAGTTAGCAGCAGATACAGCTACTATTACCATGAGTAATTTTTATCAATCTTTTACAACTAATGGTACAGACACTAACAATCTTGAGCCTGCAAATTTTGATGATGTAGTTACTTCTATTTTTTCACCTAGAGCGGAATTTGAAAAAGAAGAAGAAAAACTTAAAAATCAAAATGTAGGAGCAACTATAAGATTAAGAGCTGGAGCACGTATTCATATTAGAATGGGCTACGGTTCTAATGCTAATATGTTACCTGTTGTATTTAATGGCGTAATAGCAGAAGCTAATGCTTTAGATACTGTGCAAATAATAGCTCAAGGCGATGGTGTTGAGCTTATGAACCCTATTATGGAAGATGATGAAGCTCATGAGATTAACAATAAAGATGATATGATACCAGGTTCTTGGGATAATAAAGATACTCCTAAAAATATAATGAACGCTATACTTACAACACACGGTGGCTTTTTAGCAGACTTTTTTAAAGATGGTATTACAGATGAAGGTTATTTTGCAGATTTAATAAACACTAACCCTTATGGTATAGCTCATTTTGGAGATAAAGATTATACTACTATAATAAAATCCGGTGAACCAACACAGAATATATTTGAAGCCGGTTCTAAACCTGCATGGGGCGATGAAAATAGCATAACTAATCAATATGAATCAGATGATGTTCCATATATTACTTTTGAAGTATTAAATAAGACTGTATGGGATATAGCTAATATTTGTCGTTCTACTACTCCTGATTATATTTGTGCTGTAACTCCTTTTGACTTTAGATCTACTTTATTTATAGGTGCGCCTAGATATTATTATGCTTATTCTTATTCTATGGAAAACGGAACAGTTCAAGAAAAACGAAAACCGTTTCAACAGTATCATCTTTATACAAGCCATTGTGATATTATATCTAACGGTATAACAGCATCTAGTAGAGATATGAAAACAGTTGCTTTAGGGTTATATGAAATAGCTGAATCATTAAATATTAAGTGTCAAAAAAGAGTAGGTCCGATTTATGCTGATGCAGATATCTTTCCTGAATTCCAAAAAAGTATGGTTGTAGACACTCAATTATATGGGAAAGGACTTCCTATAGTTGGTTTCTTTACTAATACATTAACTAACGATTTAATGGACAATGTTATTACTACTGAATCCAGAAATCATGAAAATATAGCATGGAGAATGACGGCTTCTGCTTTAAAAGACAGTATGAAAGATATGTATTGCGGTGATTTAGTTATATTAGGCGACCCGTCTATTAAACCTCACGATAGAATGTATGTAGATGATGCTTACACAGGGATAACAGGGCAATGTTTAGCTAAAGAAGTAGTTCACTCTTTTTCTATTAATCAAGGATTTATCACAACAGTAAGCCCAGATTTAATAGGAGTTGTAGATGACCCTTATGAAATAGCTATTCAAAACACTTTTAGTGGTTCATGTCAAATAGCTTGCGCCGGTATAGGCGTAATCTCTTATTTGACTATTTGTAAATTAATAGGTAGAGCTATTACTATAGATGATGTAAAAAATATTATGCTTCCTAAACAGATAAAAGAATACATGAAAACTCCTACCGCAATAAAAACAACAACTGCGGCGGCTAGAACTGCTAAATCTATATCGACAGCAATGCAAGGCATTAAAGGACTTAAAGGATTAACTTCTTTAGGTCAGGCAGGCTTAGCTTTAGCTGGCAGAGCTGCTCTTGGAATGTTATCCTGTACAGGTTTTGGATTAGGCTTTGCCTTATTAGGAACATATGCTACTTTAACTCTTAAAAGATATATGAAAAATTTGCAGGCTATGCAAATATTCCCTCTTAAAAGATACGGTATTCCTATGACGGCTGGTGTTGAAGGTAGTCAAGGTTTTGTATATGGTTCTCCTTCTTATTATAAACAAGGTATGATGACACAGCTTTGTAGTACATTGTTTGGTCCGTCTGATAGCGAATTAGGTAGTTTCGTTAAAGGTATATTTATAGATGAAGAAATTCAACAAATAGCTGCTAAAAATCAAAGAGATTTAGCTATTACAGATTTTGATGACGCTAATAGTCGTAGTGAAAAACAATTTACTGGTTTCATGAAGGGTATTATAAAAACTCAACAGGATTTTCCTACCGATTATCGTACTATGCAGCTTACTCAACTCGCTACTTCTCAAAAAGCTCAAACAATAGCTTATAATAAATATGCTATTTTAGATACGGATAAATTTCAAAACAGTCCTAAATTGAAAAATAATAATTTCATTAGTGAAGATAATCGTATTAAGCCATACATAGATGAACAGTTTTTCCAAATAATACATGAAGTTCCTGCATTAAATAAAGGTAAACGAGTTCAAACTCAAACGCTTATTATTAATGGTCGTGAACGTTATGTAAAAAGTATTATTTATGCTACTAAGAAAAATAAATATATTTATGATATAGCTATGCTTAATCCTAATGCTATTAATATTCTATTTGAAATCTTGCGTAGAACTAAAAACTTAATGCCGTCAGCTAATTCATCTGACCCATATGAGAATTACGAAACGACAAAGAAAAGTTTTATAATTTTAAAATCTGCTTTAAGAGTAGGAGATACTGATACTAGAGCTGCTACTGGTTTCTTGTTTGTGCTAGAAGGGCAAGGAAGCACTATTGAACCATTAAAAAATGCTACTAAAGCTTTTTATCAGGAGCTTAAAGACGAAGCGCAAAACAATAGTTTGTATAACCCTAATCTATTTGAGTACAAAGAATATACAGATACAAATGAAATAAGTTATTCTATATGGATGCCTGCTGAAATTAATTCTGGTACTATAGAAGAGCAAAAAGAAACTCCTACATCAGAAGATGAAAAAGCAATTCAAGCACAAAAAGAAGCACAATCCTAATAAAAGGAAAGGAAGAATATATAATGTCCAGTATTAAAAATAAAATAATGGATAGACTAGTACAGCCTTCATCACGAGAGGTTACTACTATAACTACCGTAGCAAAAGTAACCGCTTCTGATGAAATCAACAATAAGTGCAGTATAGTTTATATAGATAAAAACGGTATTAAACGTAATAGAGATAATGTAGTAGTAAGATTATATGATAACGGTTCTGGGTATTTTCCAGATATAGGAGATTTTGTAGAAGTACAATTAGAACGAGAAGTTTGCGTTATTATAGCTAGACATATTGCTAATTATAATATGGATGTACGTTCTAAAATGCAATTAAAACAAGATATATTTACAGATAGCCCTGGAGCAAATCCAGGCGCATCTGTGTTTTGATAGGTAGGTGAATTACATAGTGGCAGAGAAAAAAGGGGTTGTATCTTCTATTATGGAAGAAGATATAAACGTCACTCTTGAAGCAGACCCGCCAAAAGGATTTACTACACACTTAGCAGACCTTCAAGTTAAAACTCAAAATTTAAGTCGTATGAAAGAAAAAGGTCTAATAAATGAAAAAACTGGTGCGGCTTTAGCTATTAGAGAAGAAGGTCAAATTAATTTAACTTCATCTCTATATTCACAATATAAACTAAATCCTAATGGTAGTTCTATAGAACAGACTATGGAAAGTAACACCGTAGCTGTTCGTAAAAACTTTAATGTAGATGAACTTACTATTAATAATCATAAGTTAAATCCTAGTTTGTACGAACTTACTGATTTTAAAAGAATGAAGCTTCCTTTAAATCAAGAAGCTATCGTAGGTAATTTTTGCGTATGCGGTAGTGTTCTCGTTAAAGCTTGGGAGCCTAATCTTAAAAGATATATGCTTATCAGAAGACCTGTACGTATGCCTATGTTTTCTAATCAATTAAACGTACCTGAAATTAATACAGGTTTAGGAATTTCTGACCCGTTAACAACAACGGAAAATATACTTGCTCAATCCAGTTCCGGTTATCAAGTTAATGGAGCTGTTACGGATGCTAAGTCATTAATAGGTAAAGAAGGTATAGATAGAACTAGTTCTGCTCCTACAAATAACGCTTCATCAAATAATACAAACACTAACAATAATTCTTCTAATAATCAAAATGGTACAGATACATCTAATAATACTACTACGGAAACATCATCAAAGGCAGATGAAACTTAATGGCAGATACAAATACTACTTCTACATCTACTAATAATGCAATTAAAACAGTTGAACAGCAAGCTAAAGATGCCGTATCTCAAGTAAACGCTAAGGTTGAAAAAGTTACTGAACAAATTAAAGTTGCTAAAGAAGAAAAAGATTTAAAGAAGCAAATACAACAAATGGCAGATAAATTAATTGATAAAGAGCTGGATAATTTAATGAAAGCGCGTATTAAAACTATAGCACAAACATATGGTAGTACAACATCAGCGGAATATAAACAAGCTGTACAAGATACTATTCGCGGTTTTAAATATGCAGAATTTCAACAGGAATCTGAAATAAAATCTATTAGGTCTAAAGTTGTTGTAACTTTAACTAAACAACTTGGTAATATGGCAGACCAAGAAATTCTCTTAACTGGTAAAGATACTATTCAACAAATTACACCTATCTTAGGAGATGCTAAAGATACTATCAAGGATTCTAAAAACTTTCTTAATCAATTAGCTAAAATAGACTTAAAGAAGAATCTACTAAAAGAAATAGATAAAAATATAGATAATAGTATTGAAGATTTAGATAAAGCTATTAACAGCGTAACTGGAGCTGTGGGCATAAAAGTTAATTTATCAAAAACCTTAAAGACAGAAATTAAAGGTCTAAAAACTGATATTGCTGATAAATTAAAAACCGAATTAGAACCAATAGCTAAAGAACAAACCAAAATTATTCAAGAAGCAAATGAAGTCGTTAAACAATATGAAAAAATTGTTAAAGAATATGAAGAAAGTGTACAAAATCTAATAAAATCTTACGAGCAGAAAGCTCAAAAATGGATAGAAGAACAAGAAACTAAGATAATTAATACAGCTCTTGATTATTTAAAATTAAAGTTATAGGTGGTGAACTACATGATAGATTTTACTCTTAACAACAAAGGAGATATTACATTAGAAAGAAAAGATTATATCCCTAAACTTAAGATATCATTTAGACGGTCATTATTTCCTATATTTAATTTGAAGTTTTTACAAGCCTCTGAAGTTGTTAGTAATCATTATAATTACAATTTATGTGTTAAGTTTAAAGCTTCTAATAATAGAGATGATGGTAATGATGTTGTAAATAAATCAGTCATAGACAAGGAAGAATTAAAGCAACGTATTCGTATCTTATTACGTACCGAACAAAATGAGTTATTAAATAAAGAAGATTTCGGTTCTAAGGTATATACATATAAACATTTAGATATATTAGCAGATAGTACGCTTCAAGGTATAAAACGAACTGTATTGAATGAATTAAGTAATATCATCGATACTGAAACAAACACATTAGATGTAGAAGTCATTCCTAAAATGACAGATGGTCCGTTCTATTGTCAGAACGTTAATATATACATATATTTGAATAATGAATTATTGTTTGATTTTATCTTATAAAGGTGGTGAATATTATTAAACAGGCAAATGAAATACAAAAAGATATTACAAGTAGATTTGAAGAACGTATTCAAAATCAAATAGCGGCTGGTTCTACTATAGATTTATATAATGTAGCTATATCTGAAACGCTTCAAGATGTTTATCAGGAAATAGAAAATAACAAAACTCCTCATATCTGGTCATCTCTTGAAGGTTGGAAGTTGGATGATACTGGTACAATGTTTAATCTCCCGCGTAAAACAGGTGAAAATGATGCTAATTATAAATATAGACTTCAACGCTGGTTACTAAGTAACGAAGCAAGTAACACTACCGCTATTCAAAACGCACTACTTGCTCCTTTTGAATATGCATCTAATGTAGATTATCATCCTTATACAAAAGGAACTGGCACGGGAACTTGTTATATTATTCCTAAAAGTTACGATACTGAAACTATAAATAACGCTTTTATAGAAATATCTACTATTGTAAAAGAGATTGCTTCACCGTCTTTATATGTTGAATACATCATTCCTACTGTGAAAGGAATTAAACTTCAAGTATACATATCTTCTATTGATGGAGATTTAGATACGATAAAAGATAATTTAGAAACGAAGATCTCTGAATATATTAATAAAATTGCTCCTGGAGATTATCTTGAAGTTGGTGAAATTAATAGAATGGGTATTAATGAAAATAACGTAGACTATTTTAATGTAACTGCTCTTTTGATAGATAATGTAGTAACAAGTGATATTAGAGTTCTTCAGACTATTGATAGTAAAATGCTGTATGATGAAATAATTTGGGCGGAGGATAATGGTATATGATTTCTTCTGAACAAGCCTTTTTAAGAGCTATAACAAACTTTCCTAAATGGATGGATATTAGAAAGCGTCCTAGAACATCTGTAGGAGGTAAATATCTACAATCTATTATAGAAGAACAGGATAATATAAATGATACTTTAATGGCTTATATGAAAGATTTCTTTCTTATAAGCTATGTAGGTAGAGAAGATACGCTTATAGATTACGCTTATATTGCTCAAGTAGGAAATGTAGATACTACAGTTACTATTGAACTTAATTTAACAGTTACAGATAATGCTAAAGAATTTTTAAATAATAGAAAAACAATGTGCCTTCTTCAAGATGGCTATATTATAATAGATGCTTCTGTTAAACCTGAAGATGTAGATATGTTGTTCTACACATTTCATGATTATAAATACGCTTCTCGTTTGTATAAAAAACATATTTGGAACGTTATAGACGAATTTGCTATGATGTCAAGTTTAGAACGTTTTCCTGATGAAACTAATGCTCAACTTTTACAAAGATGTTTTGCTGCTTTTAGAAATCCTACTAATAGCACAGAACAGGGTATAAAAAACAGTATAACTAATGCTTTAATCAATTATGTCCCTATATCTTCTGACAATATAATCATAGAGAAGCCATCTTATGATAATATCTATCTTGAAGACAAAGAGTATGGTTCTTTATACGAAAGATTAGCTCAATTTAATAAAGATTTTTTTAGAACTAAACAATGGGATATTTCATTATGGGAACATAAGTTTAAAGAATTAAGCTATATTCCTAATAAATGGGACGAACAACTCGACACTTATCAGTTAGGTGTAGGGCAAAATGATGATTTACTTTCTATAATTTCTAATAACGAAGATGCTACAACTAATATACAAATAACAGGATATGAAGCTTCTTCTGTCACAATCAATGAATATATTCATAAACATAACATTATAAAAGAAATTCCTCTTAAAATAGAAAAATACAATAACGAACTTATAGCTAAGAATATTGAATATAGAATAAAAGCTTCTCCTATAGAGCAGATAGATCCAACTAAGATTCATTTTAAAAGTATGGTTAAATCTCAAGGAGAACAGAAAGTATATTTAGAAGATATCATTGTTAATCCTGAAGCAGTAACTCAAATTCAACATGGTCAATTAGATAGCAATTCAACATACAAATTATATTTTTATCCTAAAAATGAATATGCTTCTATGGAAATTCAAAAAACTGATTTAATAGTTAATAATAAATCCACAAGCCTTTTAAAAGAAAACAGTATTTTTAAATTTGATAATGGCGTTTTAAAGAATATAGACGTAGCAGCTCATATAGATTCTTTAGTAGGAATAAAAACTTATGATAATATTATAGCTACTACAGAAGGTTTAACTATTGGTTCTCAAAAAACAACTGGAGAATTTACTATTGATGTAACTGGAATGGGCAATAAACCTTTAAAGATAGAAGAATTTTGTCAAGAAGTCAATTATACGACAGATAGTGAATTTGTAACTTATGAAGGTTTCACTTTAACAGATAATAATATATTAACTGCTTCTGGAACAGATTCTACAAGTTATATCTCTATAGATTTAGATTGTTCCTCTCTTTCATTTGAGTTTGTAAAAGCTGTTAATCCTAATGAACAAGGCAGTTGTTCTGTTTTAATAACGGTAGATGATAAAATAGATGAACAATCTGGATTATGGTCCACTGGAAAAATTTACAGTAAGAATTTCGGCAAACTCTGTCATGTACATGTAGATATTCAAAAAGCCGGTATGTATCCGATTTCTATTAAAAATATATGTGCATCAAGATATAGAATAACTCGTTGGCTTGACGAAGGAGAACTTATCGTTACTCCTTTTACTACAATGTTACCGCCATATAATGACGATACTCCTAATAATCTGCATATTAAAATAGAAGCTTTCAGTAGCTACGCTCCTGTTATCAAGTATGTTCATATAGGTTCATCTTTAAAATATGCTTCATACACAATAGACAATATCACAACTACAAAAGCTAATAGTTTATTGGATATTTCATCTAACTGTATTGTTAAACTATATAAGGTTATCGACAGTAAAGAACAGTTAGTTTCAGACAATTACAATACTCAAATTGAATATCGTAATGACACTAACAGTGATATTTCTATTATTATTGATACCAGCAGCTTTTCGTCTATAGTATCTTCGTCTAAACCTATTGGTAGTACGACTTATGCTGGTAATGTTGTACAATATATAACACTAAAACCAGATGAAAGCTTAACTTCTATTACGATAAATGGCTCATGTGATTTAGTTAAAGAACGAAAAAGTATATTTGAACTTTTACAGCTTAATAGGGATGATATAGTATATGTTACAAATAACGCAAACGGATTTATTGTTAAATCAACTAATAAAAGAGAAACTTTAGCTGTTATTTCTAAAGATATGTTATCTTATCAAGCTGACTCATATTCTTATGAAAACTTGCCGGATAACTTAATAGGATATTTTGTATTAGATAGTATCAATAATATAACAAGCCATAACAATAATTCTGATAGAACTTTTGAAAAAACTTTTATTGCATTAAATGATAATACTGAGTATATAGCTTATAATTCTGAAACTATATTTAAGCCGGAAATAGATGACGTAACTATAGTAAACACGTTTTCACCAATTTTAGATATTTCTACTTTAATGTATTATCAAATAGATAAAGCCGTAGCTCGTTCTATTAATGCTACGATTGAATTCATTAAAATATATGATGATGTTACTGAATATACTGATTGGTCTTTAGGACAAAAAACTATGCGTGTTCTTTGTGATTTTGATTTTAACAACGTTCACGAATACGATTTAGAAGTTAATCAGATAAAAGAGTCTTTTGTCATATCAAATATTATTAGTTTAAACGAAAAATATCTGATAAATGGAACGCAGGAAGAGCTGGCAAGATATATAGTTACGCCGCCAGACGATATGATTATTAACTATGAATCTGAAGAAGTATCTGAAACCATCATTGTTGAAGAAGACGGTTTTAATAAGCTATATTATTCTAATGTAACAGATATCTTACTTATTAGAAACTCTGGTATAACTGTTCCATCTAACGCTTATTCATTAATAGAAGAAGCCGGTATATTAGTTTGGAATAGTCCAGACTACGTAGGACAAACAATAGAGGTAATGTACGAATATAATAAGCCAGTGTCTTTATCTTATAAAAGTTTAGATTCTCTTTATGAAATTATTGGCTATTCTGTAGATGCTTATAAGATAATCAATAAAGAGCCTATTGTTTTAAATAATGTTAGAGACAATGAAACACATACTATAGATTTTGATGGGAAAATACCCGATAGGATTATAGTACGTTGTGATAATGCTAATTTTGGTGCTGTTATTGATGGCAATAATGTTACGGCTAAACTATTAAATACAGAAAATATTGTTTTAACCAAAGTTGGATATTATTACGATAATATTGGTGATGAATATTATTTCTTTGAACATATATATAGTGACCCAATAAACAAGTTTGATTCTGTAGAATTTCATTATATAAAAAGAACAGCAGATTTTCTTCAGTTTTTGCAAGCAACTACTAATCATATTTTAGATACAGTTATGACTAATGCTGCTAGATATGAAGATTTATGTTATATAAACTTCGCTTCTCAAAAAGGTATAGACGGTATAAGTCGATTTAATTCTTTAACTGCTTGTGAAACTTTTGAAAAATGGATTAGTTTTAAAATGAATGTGTCTCTTATTGAAAGTTTGAACGGACTAGGAATTAAGTTTGAAGCTCAAGAGATTAATAGTTACGCTATTTTAGATATATCAAAGCTCATTAGAGAAAATACATTAATATCTTTAAATGCTTCTGAAACGCTAAATATCTATTTAATGAAAGAAATTAAAGCTGGCGACGATTCTATGGCTAAATCTATATTTGCTGAACCATATGAAGCATTTACTGTCACATCTGATACCAAATATCGTCAATTTATTTTTGATAACAGTATAGACTATACATGTAGATACTATATTTTAATTACTGGTTCTGGTATATTAGACGATATTATCATTAAAGACTATAACCCAGATGAAACTAATAATGATATCCATACAAAAACATTATCTGTATTTGATTTTGGAGTAGAAGAAAAAGCTGTAGAAAATTATGAACATCATTTCTTATTTGATGTAAACGGTGGGAAACTTAATAATTTAGAATTTGACTATAAAGGTTCTCTTTTAACAGGTTCTAATGTAGATTGGGGCGTAACTATGTTATACTCTTTATCTCAAGAAGATATGTATGAGTGTGTTGCGGAGAACGTAACTTTAACTAATGGTGCATTTTATTCTTCAAATGATGAAACTGGATATATAACGTTACCTAGAATATATCTTAATAATAAAAACGCTATACGCGAATTATATGTTACTATCAATGATGTTGTGATGTCGGATATGAAAGGTTTTAATATCAAGATATATACTGCTGATGATTTAAACAGTCCTTTATATGTTATATCTGATGATAACGAAAAAACTAATATTGTAGAGCTTCCTGTTAATATACTCAATTCATATATTCAGATAGAAATAGAAATGCCGCCAAATAAAGTAATAAATAACGTAGAAGTATATGCAAGATATTCAGAAAGTGAATATGCTACTCCTAGAATTAATCGTAACAATTCCGGTTCTTTTATCAGCAAAATTTACGATACTACATATGAAGCTAATTTTGTGCCATTAAAACTTATTGGCAGCATACAAAACATTAAGTATGTAAACTTATTTATGCGAGGATATAAATCTAATAAAGATAGCGAAGTATGGACTGATTGGTATGAATGTCAGATAGACGCTAATACCTTAGAGATAATAAATAATCCGCATATCTTTCCAAATTATAGATATTTTCAATTTCGCATAGAAATAAATAATAAAGACTCTATCGTAAACTTAAAAGAAATAGTTTTAAAGGTGGTGAACTGATTTGGCTACTACTATATTTGACTTTAACAGTAGAGTTGAAAGAATACAAGAAGGTATTCGTTTTTATGAGTCAGATATCTTATGTTGTTCATATCTGTTTGAAAGCGATTTAATTATAGATATGAAAATAGACTATATTGCTTCCGGTTTCGGTATAGTTATAGCTAAAGATAATGGTCATTCTTTTAGAGAAGCAGATGATGTCTATCTATTTCGCATTGGAACGAATGATTTTAGTATAATAAGAAAACATCTTCTTGAACAAAATACTTTAATTACTAATTCTTGTGTTCTTTCACCATCTTATAATAATAAGAATATACATTTAAAATTTTCTTTTAAAGATAACATAGCTTCTTTAGATTGGCTTACACTTACCTTAAGTGGTACAGAAGAAATATTTAATTTAGGAAAGTTGAAATTAACTGATAGTATTAATAGATATAAAATAGGTTTTTATTCATCTGCTGGCAATATTATTAGAGAAACTACTTTTTTATCAGGTGTACCAGAACATTGGCATACGAGCATTAAAAATGTACGTGGCGGTCGAATGGCATTTTTTACAAATGGTTTTAGAATAGAAAACTGTGAATATGATGCTGAAATAGAACAGCAAGATATAGTATTAGAGCCTGGTACTTATTATGTAAGTTACGATACTGAAACCATTAATAATAAATTCGACATAGAATGTATTGTATTCCCTACTAATACAGAATATATCGAAGCTAATTTTGAAGACCCTAATAAAAATCTATTGCAAAAAGATGGCTCTCTTGTTGTTACTGAAGACATTCCTTCTGTGAATATAAAATTTAAAGGCACAAACGGCATTATTAAGAATATCATATTAAAAGATGACCCAGATAGCGAATTTATAGAAACCGAAGGTGAAATTGTAAGTATACCTGGAAGCTGGATGACTATCTTTTTAAATGACTTAACTGAAGTTCGTTGGCGAGGTACTATTAACACTGTACCTCAATATATTGATTTAACTAAACCTTGTCCTTATGCTGTAATAGAAACGGTAAACCATAGAACAACATTAGAAGAAGCTAATATTTCTTTAAAGAAGGAATATGGTTATATCTATAAAGTGGAAGATAGTACGCTTTTAATAGGAGATACAGATTACATCCAATTTCATAAGAATTTAAAGATAGAACTGACTACAGAGGATAATAATCAAATCAATGTGTTTCGTAATCTTAATGGTTATATTTATGAATTAATCATTACTAAGAAAGACGGTACTCAAATAGACATACTTCATCAAAAAACATATAAAAAATATGTACCAGCAGATATTAATAGTCCTATCATTGTAACAGATGAAAAACTAGAAGACTCATTTGATTTATCAGCGGCATATCGAGAAGTTGTCTCTAGTAAAACTAAAATATCTTTGTATCCTACTAGATATATTATCAGTATCTTTCAAGATGTACCTTTTTCTAATCTAGCTAATTATAAAGTATATGCTATCCCAAAGGAAGCTACTATAAATTTCAACGCTACTTCTATAGATGAATATGCTTCTAGCTATGTCGAGCTTACTTCAAAACAATACTCTATTAATAGTAATGATGTTATTACTTTAGATGATGATATTATTCAAAGATATAAATATGTCGTTGTTGAATATACCAGTATAGAAGATTTTACATATTACTTTACTAATTATGAAAGAGAAGTCTTTAATGATACGCAGTCTGTTATTTTATTAGAAAAAGATATATTGGAAACCTCTGATAATGTAATAGTATATGGTGTACTGAAAGATGCTAATATCAAATCTAAATATTTATATAGAGTTCCATCTATGCAACTAATCAACTCGATTGACTATTATACAGATAAATATGATATTCTTGAAGGCTCTAGTTATGAAATAGATTATGATAATAAAGAAATCAAAATAGAAAATTCTGTAAGAAATAACTATAAAGCTTTTATTATAGATTATCTAAAAAATGATAGTTACGCTATTAATTATATAGAAGAGTATAATCAATATGAAGTAGATATAGCTACATCTTTGGATATGGTATATGTAAACTATAATATGAGAGAAAACGGCAATATCTATGAATATAAGACAACAGCTATCCGTCCAGATAGTAATAAATACGTTTTACTAAGAAAAGAGGTGGAATAAAATGAAGATACAAATGCCCAAACATGAAATCTGGGAAACTACATATGCTAATATTAATGATATTCCATTGGCTTATATTAATGTAGACGACACTAAGCTTAGCGCTAATGTGCAGATAGAAGAAGATTTTCTTAATGAAACGTCTGTTCCTGTAAGAGCTTATGACGAAATTGCTGATTCTGATGTTTTATTCTTTAACAGTAATAAAGAAATTATCAAAAATGTCCAGTTAAAAAGATATGGGAACAAGCATGTTTATGAACCTAAAGATATGACAGAGTTCACGCCTATGACTTTTGAATGTAATGTTTTAATCAAAAAGAATATGACTTTTAAAAGTAATGAAAACTATAATATTAAAGTTTCTGTTATTGAAGATAGTGTAGAACTTGCTTATTCTACTAATATGATAAAACTGTTCGGCGATGCGAATAGGCGAGGAATAGCTCCGCCAAATATTACAGTTAACAATCAATCTTTAAGACCTGAATCACTTATTTCTTCATCTTTATTAAATAATGATTTTGTTTTTGCCCATTCTCCAGACGGTATCAATATAGTTAATGAAGATAGTGAAGTAATACAGGAACTCAAAATTGAAGAACTACTAAATGAACATATTAATGTGTGGTTAAGTGTAGATAGTTTTGGCGATATGTTAATAGAACGTAGTGCTGATAATAAAACTATAACTTATAATAGTCCGCTTCTTTTTAATAGAAATGAATACATACAAACAGCAGATAAAATACATATATTTAATACACTATCTACACATAAAGAATACAAAGAAGTAGATTATATTTACAACTTTTTAAGTGAAGCTGTACTTGTATTAGAAAAGAGAAATTGTGGGTATCTTATTATAACACCAAGCTTTTTACTTAATGACTTAGAAAGTAATGCCTGTTTAATCTATGAAGTCTTAATGAACGTATTTTTAAAAGCTTATTATTTAAGTGCTACAACTAGCTCTTGGATAACAAACGAACCTGTAGATTATATGGCATACTCTAATAAAAAGCTAAATATCTATCATAAAGATATAAATTTAACTAAACTTCTTAGTAATAATGATTATGAGATAGGCGGACAATACTCTTTGCTTTCTGTTAACATATCTAATGAGAATGTTAAATTTAAAAATATAGCTCCTAATGGCAATATGTTTTTCTATAAGACAGGGACAAAAGACCCTGCTAAAAAAGACGGAGAAATATCATATTTAACTACTAAACAGACCATCATTAACTATAAGCAAGAAAACATCTATTTTCTTGAAACCAAGTTAAATATTGATGCTGTTATAATAAACAATTCTACAGCTTATATAACAGTTCATCCGTATTGCAGTTCATCTTATAAGATACATACAACAGACGATCAGACTTTTGTTTTAACAGACAAAGATATCCAATATTATGTATGTGTTAAACCAAGTTCTCCTGAAATAGAAAACACTTTTACGTTTATCCCGATGGATAAGTATTCTTATAATAACGATGGATATATTTTAGCTTACGTAACATTGACTGCACAAAAAGATACTAAAATATACGATATTAGAATTATGGGCGGAGGTTTGCCTATTTCAGAACCTAATAATTATAATCTAATAGATATAGGTAATGTATATGGTAGACCGTATAGAATAGGTTCTACTATGATTATTAGACTTCCTAAGATATGTCAACAATATAATGATATAATCACTACCGAAGTAAATAAGCATATAGCTTCTGGTGATTATCCTATTATTGTATACGAGTAAGAAGGTGATTATAGATTTAAATGGATAATAAACTTTTAAAATTAGATTTTGCACCTGGCATTAAAGCTTCAGATATAAATCATAATTTTGATGTAGTTCATGGTTGGATAACCAGAGAAAGATTAAGAGTTGCAGGATATGGCATAGTAGAAGGATTTGATTTATCAGCCGATTTAAACAACTTTACTATCACCGTAGGTGAAGGAATCATTATAAATGATGAAGGTGAAGAAGTTTATATTCCAAGTGAAACATTTAGCGTCGGACCACCAAAATATATAACTGAAGAAGAAGAAATAATTTGCCCTGAAGATGGTATTTTAGTTTTAAAATACAGACCGTATTCTGATAATACATATGGCTATATAAACTATGTTCCGCCAAATGAAGGTATAGCTCCTTTAGAAACTGATTTAAAGCTACAAGACTTAAATACAGCTTTAAGAGTTCCCGTAATGCAGGTAATCAATAATAAAGTCTATATAAATCAAAATTCGTGGGCTGGTCATAAAATCAAAGTTACTTATAAACATACTAACGATAGAGTAGACGCTATTATGCTCTATAAAGACGGCACTTATAAGTATGAAAAAAGTATTGAATCTACTTCACCTTCACACGTAGAATTAGGAGATTATATTCATCATTTCTGTATTGGTGTAGTTTATTGGAAAATAGATACGTCCATTTCTGTAGAATTCTTCATTAATCATAGAAGTTATAGACCTGTTTATGTAGATGAAGGAAATCATCTTTATTTAAATGGTGAACTATATGTAAAACCTAAGTTTATATATTTTATCGAACCTGAAAATCCTGAAGAAAACGACTTATGGTATGATGCTGAAACCAATACTTTATATATATGGCGTGAATATAATGGCGACTGGGGCTGGGTAGCAGTTAATGATTTTTCTACTTCTGCTATCAGAGAACATAAAATATGGGCTCCTGATAACTTTCCTGAAGATAGCCAAACATTTATGTTTGATGAAGATGAAACTAATTTATTTTACGTACCAGATACTAGTTCGCTTGAGATAATTATAGATAATACGCCTTTAATGAGTGATCAGTTTGAAGAAATTATTGTACCAAATGATAAAGAATACCTAAGCGACGGTCGTGGTTTTAGATTAAAAGATCCATTAGATAGAGCTACGTATGTAGAATGTATTGTTCATCATAATGTTAAAAATAAACCGCTTAGAGAAACTTTTCAACGTGCAGCTATCTTTATCGCAGAAAACTATGAATACTATAGCTCTGATAATACAGCTAAATTGTTTAAAACAGTTACTGAATATGTTATAGGTGAAGATCAGTTAGAGATTTTTGTTGACGGTATTCGTTTAACAGAGAATATAGATTTTGTTGAAATGATAGATGACAATACTGAAGCTACAGAAACAGATAGAAAGAAAATGTCTAATTTGTTTAAGATAAAATCTGATATTCAAAGCGGTCAGCTTGTTACTCATAAAATAAGTAAACATGTCTGGTCTTATGACCATTTAGATATGATGGTTCATGAAATAGAAGATAAAGCCAACAACGCTTTAAAACAATGCGAACAACTACGTACAGACTTAACTTCTCTTAATGATAATACAGTAAGTCAATTAAACGCTATTAAAGATAGTATTACACAATTTAAAGCTGACGTAGGAAATCTTTCTGATTATTTAAAGAAAGATAGTGTTCTTACTTCTGATAATATGCCACAAGAAGTATTAAGTAAGATAATTTCTGGTCAATTATCTGGACTTTATCCTACTACTCAACAAATCATTTTAAATAATACTAAAGATACTGATTTTGTTATAGTATCTTATGTGAGTGAAAGATTAAACAGAGTCTTAATAAAAGATACAGAATATACTTTAACAGTTGTTAATAATGATATACGTGTAGATTTAGATAGTAGTTTAATAGCTTCTGATGCTAATGTATATGTTCAAGTTTTGAAAGTTGGTGATAGATAAGCATGGATGAACCTAAAATCACATGGTACGCTAAATTATCTTCTGATGTAGAATTTAACCAAACAAATGAAATATATGCTGGTACGTATACATCAGACAATGAAATCAAAGTTAATATTCAAATGTGGAATAATCGCTGGGGTACAGTAGATGTAAATTCTTTAACTAACTTTCTAATAAATATATATTTTGATTACATAGAAGACAATTCTCTCTTTGATTATTGTTCAGTCGTTTTGAATAATTCCGATATACTTAACATAAAAAAATCAGGTTCAGTAGGTGTATTGGAATTTCCTCAAACGATCACTTTAAGCGGAACTAAAAATGATGGTACGGAAGAAAATAATCCTAATCATTATATATCATTAGATTTTACTTTTAAAACATCTAACAATACTAAACTTAAAGAAAACGATTTGAAATCTATTTTTTTTGAAATAATTCCTTTATAAACTAGATTAAATATAAATTGACGGTAATATACGGATAGAATTTAAAAATAAGGAGGTCATTAAATGGCTATAAAATCTGAAGTTACTCATTTCTATTCAGATAAAAATACTGAATTTACAGTAAATAAACAAGTTGACCATACTAAGCCATCTTTGAACCTTGCTACGTTGAAATATACTACAAAAAAGAAAATTACTGATGCTGAAAATGAAGGCGTATTAGTCTTTACCACAGATACTGGAGAACTTTTTGTTGGAACTGGCTATGATACTTTTATTAAAAAGATATCTGATGTTTTTATCGGTAATTATAACGAATTTCCAAGCGTAGGCGTAGTTGATAAGATATATTTAGCTATAGATGAACGTAAAATCTATTATTGGAATGGTACTAAATACTTACGTTTTGCTGAAGTAGATACTGTTGCTTATCAAGATGTATTTATTGTTGAACAAGCTAAAACTAAATTTATTTTAAATAAGACGCCACTTAACGGTGTAGTCACTATGAATATAAATGGTATATCTTATTTCCCAGATGATTTTACTTATAATAAAGATAAAAATCTTATTACTTGGAATATAAAAAATGGCGGTTTTGAAATTACTAACAGTAAAGTTGTATTTGAATACGATGTTTTGTTAGAAGGAAATAAAAATTTAACTACTAACACTCAAAATGTCGTATCTGCTAATTCTCTTCCAACAGAAGAAACTGTTTCTAATGATGATAGTTGGAATGTAGCATTAAACAGTAATAATGAATTAGCACTGTTTTATAATGGAAAAGAAGTTGTTAAGTGTAATAAGAAGCTTTTAGGAGGAATTTAATTGAAATTACCAAGTCTTTCTCAAATAGATGGCGGCGTAACAATTAAAGAAAACGTCGATAAATTATCCTCATCTATTGTATTAGATGAAAAATGGAAAATATACGTTGATGAAAACGGTGATTTAGTAGCTTCTTATGATAATAAATTAGCCGGTACTATCTGCAAAAAACCGGAAGAAGTTTAACTAAAGTTAATAGGGAGATCGTTAATTAAACGTAATTTAGACCATTTCAGGAGGGCATTTAATGGGTCAGGACGTAGTAAAATTTTATTTTAATAAGAAAAGACAGCCTGGAAACATCCAATATGATGACGAACCTATCTATGTGGAAGGTATACAAGTCGATAAACTTGTTATTGGAGATGACTGGATTATAACTACTAATAAGAATAACGAACTCGTTATTACTTGTAAAGATGGTTTAGTGGGTAAATGGATTCCTGTTGAACCAAATCAAGATTAAAAAACTATAACAGAAAAGGATTGTGATTATTAATGGCAGATACTTTTGTCGGAACATCTAATTTTGGTAATACTAATATTACAGGTAAACTCGCTGTAACAGAAAAAATTGAAGCAAAAGACGGTTCTATTGCTGAATCTAGTAAAGAGGTCGTAACTGGCGGTCAACTTTATACTGTAAAAACAGCTTTAGAAGCAGCAGATAGTGCTCTTGGCGGTAGAGTTACTGCTGTTGAAACTTATGTAACAGCAGACGGTATTAATGCTAATAGCAAAAAAATCACTAATGTAGCTGATGGTAATATTTCTAGTGCTGCTAGTAAAGAAGCTGTTAATGGTGGTCAACTCTATACTGCTCAAACTACTTTACAGACTGGCATTGATGAATTAGAAGCTGCTGTAGAAGCTAAAGAAATTTCTATTACTGCTAATAGTGGTGAACCTTATAAGATTATGGGCGCTAATGGTGCATTTAAAGTTGCTGGTAGCGCAAATATCGATACTGCTGTTGATGGCAGTGGTAATGTAACAGTTTCTCTTAAAGACGCTGTATCTATAACAGATCTTACTATTAATGGTAATTTAACGGTAAGCGGTACAACAACTACTGTAAATTCGGAAAATACTACTATTAAAGATAATGTTATTACTTTAAATGCCGGTGAATCTGGTGAAGGTGTAGCTAAAGGTACTTGCGGTATCGAAATTGATCGTGGTTCAGCTACAAAATATCAAGTAGTCTTCGATGAAGCTGATGATAAACTCAAAATCGGCGAAGAAGGAACATTAAAAGCTGTTTCTACAGAAGAATATGTAGATACTAAAGTAGCTGAAACTGTTTCTAACGGTGTTACTCAGATTCAGTCTGGACAATGGCATATGTATGTAACAGACGATGATTCTTTTGTTATTGAATATGACGATCAGTTAGTAGCAAAATGGGCTAAACCAACTGAATAAAAATATACATAACTAAAACTGAATAAACACATACATAACTAAAAAGGACTCGTTATGAGTCCTTTTTTATTTTCTTTATATAATAGATACTTTAAAACAATATAATGACTTAAATCAACGTAATAATAAATCAGAAGAATAAAAACAGAGGAGGTAAATTATTTGGCTAACAATGGTCAGTTAATTGTTCAAAACGATATATTTTATCCAAATACTTCATCTAGCAACGTTATAGATTTAGACGAGGTTATGAATAATAAATATTTAAAAGAAGTAGCATTTACTACTCGTCAAAAATCAACTGGATATAAAATAAATGACAAAGTTAACTTTAAAAATGGTCCACTTGATGTATATTTGCTATGTATCAAAGCTGGTACAACTACTGATACGGATTTATTAACATTACCGGATAATATTAACATAGATGAATCATTTTATGATGGAACTGTCGAATGGACTGTTAAACGTTTCGCTGATTATGATACACCTAAAAATCGTGTAGACACTTCTAGTAGTTGGCAAAATAAAAATCCTATCTTAGAAAAAGGCGAATTAGGTATTGAGTCTGATACTAATTATATAAAAATTGGTGATGGAGAAACAACATGGAATTCTCTTTCATATGTTTCTAGTCCTAGTGCTGACAATAAATTAGATGCAAATGGTACTGCTCAAAAAGCCATATCAGATTCGTTGGGTAATAATATCAGTAAAACATATATAAAATCCTTATCTGCTAATGGTACTACCATTACTTACACAAAAGGTGATGGAAGCACTGGAACAATAAAAACTCAAGATACTACATATAAAAACGCTACTGTCTCTGCATCAGGATTAATGTCTGCCGCAGATAAAAGCAAATTAGATAAAGTCCAAACAGGGGCAGAAATAAATCAAAATGCTTTTTCTAATATAAAAGTCGGCTCTCAAATAATTTCCGCCGATAATAAACAAGATACGTTTGAATTAGTTGCGGGTTCTAATATATCTCTTACGCCTAATGCTACATCAGATAAAATTACTATATCTTTATCAGGAACAATATCTAATACTACTAATGCTACTAATGCAACTCAAGATAGCAGAGGTCAAAATATTGCTGATACTTATATTAAAAACATTACAGGCAATAACACTAATAAACTTACTATTACTAAAGGAAATGATGTACAGTCAACTTTAGTTATCAACAACGTCTCTAATGCAGCTAACGCTACTAAAGCCAATCAAGATAGTGCAGGACAAATAATAAATTCTACTTACATAAAATCTATTACATATGATGGTAATAATTTAGTTATTACAAAAGGAAATAGTTCTACTAATAAAATAGAAGTAACGAATATATCGAAAATATATCCCGTTGGTTCTATTTATTTATCTACTGTTGCAACAAATCCTGCTACACTATTTGGTATAGGAACTTGGCAGGCATTACCTGCTGGCAGAGTTTTGATAGGACAAGGACATTCTGACTGGGGAACTACATATAATAATGGAAACACTGGTGGTGAAGTAAATCATACTTTAACTACTAATGAAATACCTGCACATAATCATACTGGTTCGGCTAATACTTCTGGCAGTACGCATACACACGATTTAACAATGCAAGCTTCTCATGGAAAATCAGGCAATGGTGGCGTACCAAGATTCTCTGACGGCGACATTTGGTCTGCTAATAAAACAAAAACATTATCAGCAGCAGGTTCACACACACATAATGTTACTATTAACAATGCTGGTGGTGGTCAACCTCACAATAATATGCAACCATATCTTGTAGTGTACATGTGGAAAAGAACGGCATAAACAAAACAAAGAAGGTGAATATATTTTGAGTACAACATACGTAGGTTCTACTAATTTAGGAGAAACTAATATATTTGGAGACATCAATATTAATAATGAAAGTACACAAATTAACTCTTCTAATTTAGAGATTAAAGACAATATTATTACTATTAATAGCGGCGAGCAATCTAATAAAGTATCTTCTAATATAGCTGGTATTGAAATAGATAGAGGTACTTCTCCTTCGTATAAGATATTATATGATGAAAATGATATGCAAATTAAAATAGGGTTAAATAACAGTTTAAAATCTGTTGCCACTACAGAATATGTAGATGAAGCTATTCAAACAGCTATTAATAACATAGTTAATGGAGACGAGGTGGCTTATTAAAATATGAGCAAAGTTTTAATTTCAGATAAATACTTAACAGATATTGCTGATGCCATAAGAAACAAAAACGGGCAAAGTATTCAATATAAGCCATCTGAAATGGCTAATGAAATCTTAGCAATAAATATAGCTTCAGATAATACAGACGTAAATTCTCTTATTGACGGCAGTGTTACGAAAATAATATCTAATGTAAATTATGTTAAAGAATATGCTTTTTATGATGATGCTGCTTTAGTATCTGTAACATTACCTAATGCTACTGTATTAGATAATTATTCTTTTCAGGGATGTAAAAGTCTGGAGAACGTAAATGCTAATAACGTAACAGATATTTGTGCTAATTGTTTTAAAGACTGTATTAAGTTATCTAGTATAAATTTCCCTAATGCTACATTCGCTGATGAATATGCTTTTCAAAATTGCAAAGCCCTAACTTCTGTTTCATTACCTAGTTTAACAGAAATATATGATTATTGCTTTGCTGGGTGCTCTAGCTTAACTTCTATAGATTTACCTTTGATTACTACTGTATATCAATATTGTTTTAAAAATTGTACTAAACTAGAAAAAGTTAATTTGCCATTAGTAACTGAACTTCATACTAATTGTTTTGAGAATTGTTCTAGTTTAAAGAAAATAATTTTACCTAAAACTACATATATAGATCCTGGCGTATTTACAGGTTGTAATAATCTTAAATCTATTGTATTACCTAATACTGATGAAGTCTGTTCCTTGGAAAAAGCTAACTTACCTACACAAAAGGACTTATATATTTATGTACCTAAAGCCTTTTTACTAGAATACAAAGTTGCTACAAATTGGAAACAATATAAGGAACAAATTAGAGCTATAGAAGATTATCCTAATATAATGGATGAAGATACCGTAGGATACGATCCTGACTATATAAGATATCAAGAAGATTTATCATTTAATAATGGAGAAACTTCTTTAAGCTTAGTTTCTAATGATACTAATTTATCTTCATCTACATATACAACACAACGTTTGGATAATATTTTAAATAACTTAAAGGCGTCTACAGACGAAGATTTCTATTTTGAAGTTACTATTAATAACGATAATGCTACGGATAGTAGCAATAGATATATGTTAATGTGTATAATTGGAAGCGAAGCTGCGTTTGTAGATAGTACTAATACTAACAATCAATTACTATTAATGATTACACAAACTGCGGATCTTAAATACACTATTGAAGTTAAAGAATATTTTAATAGCTCAAATAAAAGAATTATCAATATAACTAAAACTCCTATTTCTACAGAAGTATCTAAATCATTTACTATTGGCTTTAAATTAACTCATACAAGTTCTAATTCTGATAATGCTTATGTTTGTAATATATGGAGTAATATTGATACAAAGTCTGATCAACATATTGCTTATGACTGTCACTGCTCAAGTGACTTTGATTTGCCATCAGATAGTATAATGGCTGTTAGTGCTACAGGTATTGTTAATAAAATAAAAGGTATTAAGCTAGATTTTAATTTTGGTCTTTCAGAATATGTTTTTAATAAGTAGGTGATGTATAATATTATGGCTTCAACAATAAAAGGTTCAACTAAAATAAATAATTTAATTGTAGATGGTAATTTAGATATAAATGGAAAAACAAATATAAATTCTACGTCTGTTAAAATTAAAGATAATACAATTACACTAAATAGTAAGGAATCGTCTAATAAAGTTAGTAAAGGAACAGCAGGTATAGAGATATATAGAGGTTCTTCTCCGTCTTATAAAATTATTTATGACGAAAATGATCAACAATTAAAGGCTGGTTTATCAAATAACTTAAAAGCTATATCAAGTAAAGAATATGTTGATACTACTATAGCTAATACAAAAACTGAACTTATTCAGCAAATGAATGAATCAGATTTCTTAAATCTAGCTCCTAAAATTAATTATGGAGAAGATACTGTTAAAGTAACAACTAGTGGCTTGACCGCCATAATACCTGTTATGAGTATATTTTTAGGCGGATATTTTAGTAAAATTGAACAAACAATATCTGCATCTTTAAAAGCTAATACTACAAATTATATATATTTAGAAAGAGATTCTAACGATAGAACTAGAATAAATGTTTCTGTTTCTAGTACATTAACTATAGCTGAAGGTTCTAGACAATTTAATCGTATCTGTATTGCTGCTATAACTACTAATAGTACTAGTGCTACTAATACTAAAATATATAGAATTAATACTGGTTATAATGACTATTTGTTTAATACATAGGAGGTGTTCTTTTGATTAGTAAAATTGGCGATACTATAGTATCTGGTAATCTCGATATTATTTCTAATAATACTGAAATAAATTCTGACGATATAAATATTAAAAATAATATTATTATATTAAATAGTAAAGAGACTTCTAATAAAGTTAGTAATAATATTGCCGGATTAGAAATAGAACGTGGTAGTTCTACCAATTATCAAGTAGTGTATGATGAAACAGATAGTGAATTAAAAGCAGGTTTATCTAATAATCTAAAACCACTATCTACTAAAGAATATTCTGACAACAATATATCTAATGCTGAAATAAATTTAAACGAACAAATCTATCAAAATGATTATATAAATGATTTACCTAAAATTGGATATTATCAAGAAGATACAGTTGAAATGATTGCTACTTATCATATGAACAATTCTCATAATACATCAGGAAATAATATAAATAGTTTTGTTGTTACAACAGATAATAACGGCCAAGAGGTTATGTATTTTATAGCTAATGATGGCGGACCTTCAACTGCAACAAATGAAACTTTTCAACTTTTTAAAGCAACAAGAGCTTCTGTATCACAACCGTTTTCTTTTAATAATGCTGCACTAGAACCAGCTTGTTTTAAAGGTAAAAATGTAAATTATAACAATGTATTATGTGCAGATAATGAATATATTATTGCACAACTTAATATAGACAATTCAGGTCTTAAATATTATTTGATAAATACAAATTTTAGTTCTGATCCAAATAATTGGTTATCATATAAAGACATTAATAATATGTATGTAACAAATGGATATACTACTTATGGATGCAAATATATAAAAGAATATGATATTTTTGTTCAAATGGTAACAGTTGGTGGATGTAATTTTAAAAGTAGTGATTGTTTAAGAATACGAACATATAGATATTCAACCGGAACTTTTATAAAAGAATGGATACTTGGTACGCCAGGCTCTATTATTCAAATTTCACAAAACACTGGTTCATTTAATGCTGATAAATACGTAGCAGATTGCGATTCTTCAGAAGCATTAGATAATAATTTATCAGCTTGGAATAGACCTAAATTTGTATATTTTCATAAGCAAGAAATATTATATTTTGATTCTACTTCTTTATATATTAATTATTATAATACTATAAAGACTAAAATTCAGGCTCAAAGAGGAGTAAAAATAGCTTTTAAAGTACCATTAACAATTTTATCTCATAATACTGGAATAATTACTCAGCTTACACCTAAAGATAGTTTAGTTATCGGTGGTTCTTGGCAAATAAGCGATTATGGAGGTAACTCTATAGTATCTTATGACAGTTATTCTGGGTATACATATATTAATAGTGGTAATAGGGATAGTATCAATCGTAATTTATTTCGTTTTAAAGATTCAGATCAAGAACTGTCAAAAATTCAAAATACTTATCAATATGGAACGATTATTTCTAATTCTTCTAACGATAATGCAATTTTACCACCAGATGCTTCTTTATGGGGTAAAGAACTTTTTGGATATTATACAATGTGGGATTATATATTTTTAGCAGGTGGCTCCAAGCAAGGTACGTCATATATATGGGTAAAAGAATGGCGCGAAGTAAAAGGATATGAAAATCAAAACCCTAAAATTATAGAGCCAGTTCCAGGATATTATTATTCTGTTCCTTCAATAGAATTATGGACAAAAGAAAACGCTTTTAGTGTAATTAACACAGATAAATTAGCTAAATATTATAGAGCAGAATTTACTACTTCGACACAAATGAATCTAAATGAATATCTAAAAACAGAATCTAATGATCAAATTTCTTTTTATTTTGAACATCGAAAAACACAATCATTTCAAAGAGACAACAATCCTACTTTAACTAAAACGTTTGGTACTACTTTGGTATGGAGAAATGTTTTTTATAATCCATTGGGTCATTATTGGATATTATTTTATCAAAATTATGAAACTAATATAAGCGATAATGACAAAGCACGTAGACCTTATTTTTGCATAGTAAAAACAGACGGAACAGTAATTCCTTTTGGTCAAGAATTTTACTCTAAATTATCATCTAGTTATAAAGGAATATCTGATCGAGCACATAATGGATATCCTACAGAATTTTTAATTATTAGATTTGGATACCCAATTATTATTTCTAAAACACAAATGAGTTTACATATTAGATATGATATTTCAGGAACATCTGGTTATGGTTTTGGGCATGTTATTATTACTTTTAATGATAATTTAACAGATTTTACTATGGAAAATATAACCTCTTTAAGACTTAATGGTTTTCATGAGAAATATGCTTTAGGTATGAAAGGATGGATTTACTCTGGACCTAAATATGGTATTACAGTACAAGGAAACGATTATGCTTTTAAGCCATTACAAATAAACTTACAAAAAAGATTGTTTTCATCTGAAAGTTCTTCATATATTTCAGATTATAAAAATTTTCTACAAAAAGGAGGAGGAGCAACTTTTAATTATAAGATGTATCTTCAATCTTCTCAAGGTCTTATAGCATATGTTCCTTCTATACCTATATTTCTTGGAGGTTACTTTGAAGTTATACAAAATCCTATAGCTGTAAATCTTCAACCTAATACTAATAACTACATATATTTAGAAAGAGATTCTTCTACTAAAAAATTAAAAGCATACGCTTCTACTACTAAAGATATAGAGGAAGGCTCTAAACAATTTAGCCGGATATTATTAGCTAGAGTTTTAACAAATGAAGCTAACCCTATAGAAACAGAGTATTATAGAATTAATACTGGTTATAATGATTATACTTTTAGAAAAACAGTTAAAGTTACCCAACCCGAACATGGCAAAATTTACGTTAATGATAAAATAGGTACAGAATTTAAATTTGAACTCGGTACAGATGTTACTATTAAAGCTGTAGCAGATAATGGTTATGTTGTTAATTATCTTGACGTATCAAACGGAAATACGGGGGGGTAATACTTAATCCTTATCACTTTATCATAGATAAAGATATTAGTGTATCAGCTTTTATATCTGTAGGAAGTGGTAGTGCTGGTACAGGTAAGCCTGGATTTATTTATTTACACATTCCTAATGGAATTCATGTAATAAAAATAACGGCTACTGCAAATCATGCAGCTACAAACGATTCTGTTATTAATTACGACAACAAAAAAGAATATCTTCATTTTATTCAGGCTCAATCTCCACCTGGTACTGTTATAACTAAGTATATAGGAGTAACTGAAGACAGTGATTATACTTTATATTTTAGTTGTACAGTGCAGCCTTATGGAGAAGTTAGAGTAGAATGGTCTGAAGAAATAAATAAACACGCAATAGATATAGAAGACTACAAATAATCAACAATAAAGTAAAAGAGAGTTGATATTTTATTATATGGCGCACGTTTTTAATCCATATTTTACTCAAATCAAAAATGATTTAATGGTATCTGCCAATATGATAGTTGGAACAGGCGGTACAAATGACTACAATCAAAAAACTACTATACAATTAACAATACCCGCTGGCATAACTGTTGTAGAAGCAGGTATAAGAGTGGCAGTTACAGGTCATACTGGCTGTCTGATAAAGAATACTGTTAATAATAAACAATGGGCAATAGTTTCTAATAGAAATGTACAAGCTGGAGATATAGAACGATTCTATATTGGAGTTACTCCGCTTAAAACTTATACGTTGTTCTTTGATTGCAACCAAGGTTCTATGGCAATGTTTAACTGGTCTGACGAAATTAACAGAATAACTCCTAGCGTTAAAGATTATTGATAAAGAGAAAGCCGCCAAAGATAATAAAAATTGGCGGCTAATTTTATATTTAATTATATGTTATCATGATTCTAAACCTAATACTTCCATAGCAATATTATCTGCCTTCATTATAGCAGGCGCTCTCAATATACTAGTCCAACTACCTTTATTAATGTCATCAAACTTAAATCCTTTATTAGTATCATAACCACGTACATAACATGTACTAATAGAAGTTTCGCCTGAACTATATACACTAATTAGATTAAAAGCAATAGTCATAGCATGTTCATCTTCATCAACGATACAGCAAGATGTTTTATCTATATATACGTCAGGGTTATGTTGAACAGCAGGGAATCTACTATCACCATTCCAATAGTCAGCTGCTTCTACTGTAGATACAATCTGATTAGAAAATAGAGTAGGATTGATAATAGCTGTTCCTGTTAAAAGCGTACAAGAAATAACTGCTGAACTTAATAAAATTTTTAATTGTCTTTTCATATTAGATTGCCTCCCTCATGATATGTATAGATATAATTATACTCTATTTTCTTTAAAATAGATATATAATCGGTATTTTTCTTTAGTATATGTATAAAATTTTTGTTTATTATTAAATGTATAATAAACAAAATGTACAAAAAAGTTAGTTAAATATTTTATCATTAATAAATAGATATTAGAAATGTATGATTATAAAAATAATACATGGATTGAAACTAGCACAATAGATAACAATTTACCATATCGTTCATTCTTATATAATAAAGAACTAGGTATTATATTTTTATTATGGTCCAAACGATTATGTTCAAATTATATGTAATAATACTACATCCATAGCTACTCAATCTGTAAATACTTTAAGTTATAAATCTTTAGATATGTATCCTATAGGCTCTGTGTATACTTCAACTATTAATATTGATCCGAAAGAACTATTCGGTGGAGAATGGAAAACTATTGATAATAACAATAATACTGTTATTTATATGTGGGAATGTATTTCTTAGAAACTTTATTTTTTTTAAAACTAAATATATCCAATGCTATTGGTAATATAAGATTGATGATGGTCAACATGATTTATTGTATTCTATAATTTAAATTTTAAAGGAGACATGTAAATATGGCTTTTAAACCTATGCTTTCGCAAATTCAAGGTGGCGTTGAACTTCGTGCTGATGTGGATACTTTAAAAACATCTTATGATGCTGCTAAAGTAATTACTACTACGTCTAAAGGCGAAGGCGGCGGCACTTATAACGCTGATGAACTCTTAACTAAAATTCAGACGGATATTACGTCTTTAGATAGTAAAACGCAGAAAGCTATTAAAACTGCTGTAGACGCTATTAAGAATAAAGTCGTAAAAGATGTTGTTCGTATTCAAGTAGAAGCTACATATTCTGCTGGTGATGGAGAAGGCTCTTACAATGTACAACTTCCGGAAGATTTCGATACAAAAGTTCCTTCTGCTAATAAGGAAACACCTGTACCTGTTTATGAACTTGACAATAATGCTGTTATTGACGAAACGGGTGCGCAGATTACGATTAATTTAACAGACGGTACATTATCCGGCTATCCGTGTGAAGTAGATGAAGCTGCATCTGCTGGCGGCACAACTGTTTATAAGAAACGTACTGAATCTTTTGATATTAAGTTCTTCCCTGTTGGTACATTTACTTTAGATACATTATCTGAAGATTATATGCTTGATAATCAAGAACTTCAGTTATTATCTTATGATCAGGCTATTAATAAAATTATTACCAACTTAGCACAAGATCAGTCTTTAATAGATAAAATTTCTGCACTTGTTGGTGAAGAAGCTGTAGCTGAACAGATTAAGGAAAAAACGGATGCACTGCAAAATCAGATTGATACATTAAATGGTACAGTTTCTGGACATACTACTTCTTTAGCGGATATTGCTACGTATGTTAATAAAGATAGCGGCTTAAATGCTAACAGCAAAAAAGTAGTTAATGTTTTAGACGGTGACGTATCTGATTCAAGCACGGATGCTGTTAATGGTAAACAATTATTTGCTACTAAAACAGAACTTACTTCTTCTATCGAAGCTAAAAATAGCGCAATGAATACTCGTATGGTTGCTGTTGAAGGATACGTAAAAGCTGAAGGATTAGACGCTAATAATAAGAAAGTAATTAACGTAGCAGATGGTGAAATCGCTGCTGATAACAAAGAAGCGATAAATGGCGGACAACTCTACACAGTTAAAACCACTTTAGAAGCTGCCGATACTGCTATCCAGGAAAGCGTCACTACTTTAGAAGAAAATGTTACAACTAATCATGAAGCTTTAGCAGGTAGAGTAACGGCTGTAGAAGCTTATGTAAAAGAAACAGGTATTAACGCTAATAGTAAAAAAGTAGTAAATGTAGCAGATGCTACTCTTGAAGCTAACAACAAAGACGCTGTTAATGGTGGTCAGTTATTTACTGTAGATGCTGCATACAAAGCTGCTGATATTTCTTTACAGGGTAATATTGATACTTTAAGCGAAACTGTTGAAAGCTATCATACTGAATTAGATGATAAAATTGACGGCGTAGATGCTAAAGTAGATACTAATATTGCTGATATTGCTAAACTTAAAGCAGCTACTGTTACTATAAAAGTACCTAAAGTTCATGTTGATTCTTTTAATATGACAGGTGAAGCACAAACAGTATTCACTTTAACAGCAGTTCCTAACGAAGTTAAAGTTATGGCTAATATCAATGGCATCGTATACGAAGAAGATACTGGCGCATTTACTGTAGATCGTGAACAGAAAACTGTAACCTGGGCATTTGGTGCAGGAGCAGGCGGATTTGACCTTAAAAACGACATAGCTGAAAAAGTTGTTATTCGTTATATGGTTGATGAAGATGTAGTTGCTACATTAACCATTGCTTAAACTAAATATAATACATATTATATAGAAAAATTCCCACCATTTTTTAGTGGGAATTTTTATTTTATATCTACATAAGATATAGTTTTCTGGTAATAACTAACTAGAAGAAAATATAATACTGTGAGGTGAAATAAATGGCACGAGCACCTAGAGGAGTACGTAAAGTAAACGAACTTATTGTTCAAAACGGTCGTGCTTTAATTATCACTGAAGAAGACGCTAATAATCTAACATGGGATGAAATTCCTGATGGAACACTTAAAATAAATCCTGGTACTGGTATGCTTTCTGTTAAAGTAAAAGGAGAATCTGATTGGATACCAGCTGGTATTAAAAATGATGGTACAATATCTATTGCTAAAGATAGTATGGTAGTAGAAGAAGTTTTTACTATTAAAACATTAGATGATGGTGATGGTAATTTTTCTTATACTAATACTAATAAAGAAGTAAAACACATGCCAATACTTGAAAATGGTGAATTTACTTTTGAACTTGAAAAAGGTTCATATCAAACACAAAGAAACCATATAGAAGTTTTAATTGATGATATATTACGTAGAAGTTCTTCTACAGGTGGAATAATTGAACTTTCTAATACACGTTTTGCTATTAATGAAAAATTAGAAGTTGGACAAGAAATAACAGCTCGTTATATTAATATTATTAGAATCGGTAATCCTTATCCACGTTTCTTTTTGAATGTAGATGAACCTAAAGCTTCTGAAATAGGTGATTTTTGGCTAGATTATGATGCTTCTTTAGAAGATGATGATTTAATAGGAGAACGAATAGAAGCAGATAGTACAATTTCATGGAATAGAATAACCGGAAAACCTACTACTATTAATGGTTATGGTATAACGGATAATTTATCCTATGCAGGACATACCCATAAAATGTCAGATATTGTAAATTTAGTTATTCCTAAAACAGCTATAGCAGACGGCGGTAATGCCGACACTGTAAATTATTATACAGCCGACAATAATAAGCCTAATACGCTCGCTATACTAAATTCTAACGGGCAGCTTCCTGTTAATAATATATCAAATCATCAACATAATACATCAGATATTATAGGTATTAATAATTTAAAAGCTAATGGTGGCAATGCTGATACAGTAGGGCATTACAGCATAAACAATAATAATCCTAATACTATAGCTATATTAAATTCTCAAGGTAAATTACCTAAAACAACCTTACCAACTCATGAGCATAGTATATACGAAATAGCTGATTTAAGTAGTAAGCTAAAAGATTTAGAAGATAGAATTGTACGACTAGAAAACAAATAAATAGATTGGAGGTGTAAATATAGTTGAGTGAACCGAATATATACGAAAATGTAGACAAGTACAAAGGTAAAGTTAAATATAGAAATTTAGATCCAGAACTACAAAAACTAATTGGTAGTGGCGGAGGAGGTTCTGGTGGTAGTTATGATGATACTGAAATAAGAGAACAGATAACAGAAGTAAAAGAAGACTTAAAAGAGTATACTGACAAGTATGCTGAATTAAGTACAAAAGTAAATAATGCCGCCACATTAACCGATTTGAAAAATTATCGTAAAAAATCTGTAGATATTACATATTACGATTTAGATGCGGACTTAAAAAATCGTATAGATAATCCAGACATAGCACCTGGTATTGATGCTGATAAGTTAAATCAGATAAGTGAAGACATAGACGATTTAAAAGCTAAAAATGTTATTAACGAGTCTAACATACAAAACAATACAACGAATATCAGTTCTTTAACGGAAAACTTTAATGAATTTAAGCAACAAACCGAAGCTGGTGAAGCCGAACATTCAAAAACTATTGCTAGTAATACTAACAGGATAGAACAATTAGAAAACACTATTGCTAATGGCATTGATATAGACATAAATCAGTTTTCTCCAGAAATTCAAGCAAAATTTGAACTTATAGATGAAATAACGACAGATTTATCTTCTTTACAACAACAAGTAACTAATAATAAGAATGATATAGCTGTTAATAAAACAAACATAGTTACTAACGCAAACAGCATAGCGTTGTTTCAAACTAATTTAGATAATTTAAAGACATCTATTAATAGTTCTATTGGTACTATTAATAATACGCTCAATACTCATAGTACGACAATACAATCACTGGAAAATAATTTAAATACATTATCTATAGATAAAATTGTTAATCAAAATTATAGCGAGACAAATCCTGATAACGGAAAAATCAAAGAAGAACATTTAAGTTCAGAACTACAGAATAAACTTGATGAATTAGAAAAAGTTTCTAACGATGTAGAAAATATAATCAATAACAATAATAATCCAGGAAGTACAGTGCAAGGTACTAACGGAGAATTTATATATAAAACAGATACAGTGCTTAAAACTAAACATATGATGTGTTTTATTAGTATGGCAGATACTGACGAAGAATTTGCTAATATGCAGGCTCAACAGAAAGGATTAATTTTTAATAGAGCTACTAATATTTTGGTTGAATATGATGGAACAGAATATGATGAAGTAATAAATGGATTTAGTAATGACGCATATAACTATATTTTCTTATTTGACTCTGACAATAATATCTTGTATTATAATAATGCAGGTGTGTTAGATGTTGTTTCTATTAATGATGATTTAGCTCAAGGTGTTATTATGGGTGACTGGAAATTATTAATAGACGAAGAAGACAATTTAAATGTCGTTCATGGCGATGATGTAATCGTTAGTTTTAGCTATGATGACGCCACTACTACATCATTAATAAGTACTTTAAACGAAACATATACATTAAATGAATCTGTTAAAGAAGAAACTATTACTATTGAAGCTAATTCTTCTGTAATTAAAGATATAGGTAAAACTCGTGCATATAGAACGAAAATATTATTTCTCGACAATAATACTAATAGTCCTACTTATGATTTGTTTATCGAAGATGCTGCATCTTATACTATAGCTTATACAGACAATGGATTAAAAATTTTTAATAATAAGAATATTCCTATTATTTTAAAATTAATATACTAGGAGGATTTTAAATGGCTGTTTTAAAATACAAAGATAACGAAGGATTCAAATCGCTATATTCAGAAGCTATTAAAAATAGATTACGAAAAGATCAAAATTTAGCTGATGTAACTAACGTTCAAGAAGCAAGAGAAAATCTTGAGCTTACAGGTGATAATAATCATACACACTATCACGATGATAGATATTTACCTAAAATTGAAGCAGAAGCTGAACAAAGAGAAAATGCTGATAATGAACTTAAAAATCTTATTAGCGATAAATCTGAAGAAATTATTAATATTACTAATAATACTATAAACAATTTAAAAGATAGTATTAATGATAAAATTGACAGTACTATTAGTCAAGAAGTAATAGATAGAAATAATGCTATTTCAGAAGAAGAAAGTGAAAGAAAAAAAGCTGATGCTGAACTTCAAAATGCTATTAATGGGCTTAATAGTTCTTTAAATCAGGAAATTACCGATAGAATAAATGCTGATAATGAGCTGCGTACCGATTTAGATCAGGAAATATCTGATAGAAAAAATGCTGATGACATTGCTACTACTGATAGAAACAGTATTCGAGATGCTTTAAATCAGGAAATCATAGATAGAACTAATGCGGACAATACGCTTCAATCTAATCTTGATAATCTTGAAGATACTTTAACAGATACTATAAATAAAGAAATTGCAGATAGGCAAAATGCTAACCAGAATTTACAAAATCAAATAACTCAAGTTCAAAATCAGGCTACTCAAGCAGTAAATGCTGTAAATTCTCAATATGTTAATGGTTCTAGCCATCCAACTGGTTCTATCACTATTACAACAGGAAGTTCATTTGGTAATTGTGGTACTGAAACGACTATGAATACAGGAAAAGGACTTGGGACAGGTACTTATTCTTTAAATGATTTATTAAATAAATTAGTAAAGATTAGCCATAATCATTCTTTTTCAAGTAGACAGCTTAATTGTAACTGTAACTGTAATACTCATAGTCATTGATAAGAGGTATTAAATTAATGAAAATATTTATGTATGATGATGAAAAAATATCTCAACATCCATCTCAGATATTAGAAATTAATAGTAATATTTTGACAATACATATAAACATAGAGACTAATCCCGTTTTTAAAGATAAAACTATAGATACCACTACATTAGATAAAAACACTATATATACTCTAAATTATATGATATATGGCTATTATCCTTTTATGGTTAGCGAATCTCACGATGCTGTATCTGATTATGCTGCTTTAAGAATATACGTATCTAATAGTGGAGATATTTGCCTATATGCACCTATTAAAACAATAATCAGTCCAACTTCTACAACTAAAGATATTGAAATAATTACTATAGATAAAGTAAATTTTTTACATTTTAGAGATGAGTTAGCTCAACTTTATCCTGAATATAAAGAAAAAAATAAACATATTGCTTATCATGATTCATTACATGATGTATTAGATGCGAACTATTCTTTAGCTTGTCAAGACGCTCAGTTAGAAGTTCTTACTCGAATATTGTTAAATATAATACAGAAAAATCCAGATTTATTAGATGATAGTTCTAAAGACATTTTAAGTAAAGTAGAGTCTGCTTTAGAGAATACTTCTTTATTGAAAGTAAAATCTATAGATAAAATTAAAGAAGAAATTGAAAATAAACATTTCATAAGAGATTTGCAAGTTCAATATTACAACATGAAGCTAAAAGGGAGAGATTCTTTAAATGATTAAAGAAATACATGCTAATGTTAATGCTTTACACGAAGCTGTAATAAAAATATATAATTATGCTTTTGAAGATAAAATTACAGATTTTCTTATATGTTTGCCAGAAACTTCTGATTTAGATTTACGTAAGTTGTATATATTTACTGATTTACTAAAAGATTTATCTAAAGACCTAAACTTAAATATAGAGGTTAATATTAGCTAATGCAAGCACAAAAAAAGATGGCTATTTATATTAATAACAAATGTAATCGTAACTGTTCTTTTTGTTATATAGATAAAACTACGTCAACTGAAATGGATATGCAGGTTATGAATAAGATTATTAATTATATAAATAGCCAAGAAACTAATAAGTATCGTACTATTATATTTGTTGGTGGAGAACCATTGCTATCTTTGGAAAAAATAACCTATTTCATTAATAATATAAAGCATACCAGCATTAATTACGGTATTATGACTAATGGGACAATGAATATTAGTGAGCTTGTCAATAAAATAGATTGTCATAATTTAGCTTTCAATATTTCATTTATTAGTACAACATCTAAAGATAATAAACTAAAAATACAAAATATTAAGTATTTAAAACAAAAACACATACAGTGTAATGCATTAATCGTCAATACTCCTAATAATATCAATAAAATATTTGATTTACTGTTATATCTAATAAAAATAAAACCTAATTACATTAAAGTCTTAAGACAGCATAAAATGGGAGACTTTTGGACGCAAAAAGATATTGATGAATATGCTAAAGTTTTATCTAAGCTGATGCACCTATCAATTTATTGTAAAGAAAAATTTACGAACGTTAATCAAATAAGTTTACCCAATAAAATAGATATTCCTATTTCATGTAGTGATAGTATTTATGATGATTATGCTATTAATTTAGTAGACCAAGATTCCATATGCAAATACGATATAGTAGGAATTGATGGCAAACAATATCTTTGTGATGGAGCTTGCGGCGAAAATAGATATTCATTTGGTTACATTTGGGATAGTCCTGTTAATCCTTACATAATTAAAGAATTTGGTTATCAAGATGTCTTATATGATTATTGCTATTTAGCAAATAATCCGTGCTGTCTTAGTTTTGATAGATTAAACGATAAGTATCGCAGTATCTATCAATCATACTTGTCTCGATTGGAGGAATTAAAATAGAAACGAGAACTTATGATAATGCGACAACGGTATCTGTACATATAACAGATAAGTGTAACATGCGTTGTCCTCATTGTTATCAGAAAGATTATAGTGGTTATAGTAACGTTATAGATAAAGAAAAAGCTTTTGAAGCTCTTTACAAAATCAAACCTGAAACAATTATTATGTACGGCGGAGAGCCAATGCTTTTCCCGAATATAGTAAAAGATTTCTTTAATGAGTTTGAAGATAAAAGTCATATGATTATAGCTACTAATGGAACGATATGGAATAAAGAATTATATGATAGAGCTTATATGATTATGGTTACATTAGAAAGTTTCTTCTTTAATTACTCTAATAACAGAAAATATACTAAGGCTCAATACAATAACTTAATGAAAATTATTCGCACATATAAATATAAGTTAAATATAACACATAATCTTTATCCTAAAAATAATGACCCGTATTTTTACCGTATGATTCAATTAGGCGATTTTAACAGTGGTCCATACCCTATAGTAGATTATTGTGAAGAAGCTGATTATGAACCTGAAGTATTAAAAGAGTATGATATTGACCTAGAACCTCTTATTAATCCTAAACTTAGAATTTTAACAGATGGAACGATAACGAAAGATATGCGTGGCGTATATAACTTATGTTCCGTTGATGAGTGGGAAGACGAATATAAAAACGCCGCTGTCCCTGTACATGAAAAATGTATTTCATGTAAATATAATATAGTATGTCCTTCATACAAGATGTTCCCTCATTTTTGTAAAGATGTTTTAGACAAGATAGCAGACCCTCATTTTTGTAAGATTGCGAGATGGATATATGTTCAAGACTAAGTTTTTTGATACGGACATTGATAAAGTTTATATTTTATTAGGAGATGCTTGTAATATGAATTGTAAGTATTGTTTTCATAATGCTGATAATATGCAGTATCTCGATGAACAGATTAATGAAGATATATTCCCTTTTATCGAAACAGTTGCGTCTCGTCAATCTAGCCCTTTAAATGTTAGATTTTTTGGTGGAGAACCATTAATATATTTTAATAAGCTTAAATATATTACAGAAAAATTATGCCATCATAAGAACATATATTTTACAACTATTACAAACGGCAAAGCTATAACTCAAGATATGGTTAATTTTTTTAATCAGCACAATTTTCTTGTTAGTGTAAGCTGGGACGGGCATAGAGCTTCTAAAGAATATAGAGGATTAGATGTATTTGATGATAATAAAGATTTATTACTTCAACTGAACAATATAGAAGTATTAGCTACTTTTGTTGAATTCTTAAAAATAAATGAGTTTCTTCATGATTTAGAAGAACTCAATAATGAATACTTTGAAGTGCATAATGGTAACGGTATTATAGGTTTTTCGTGGGCACCGATTGATGATGTTGGTAGTCAAAAAGAGTATATTAATGGTGGATATGAAGCGTTAAAAGCCAAATCTGAAAAAGTATGCCAAAGAGTTAAAGAAGCTATTATTAGAAAAAACAAAACTCCTTTTGATTTAGCTATGATATACGCCCTTTATTCTGATTTATGTACGATAGAGCCTAGAGATTTTGGGACAAGTGCTGAACGAACTATAGCAGAAGGCTCTGATAATCCTAAAATTTACAGTATAGATTTAAACGGTGATTTTTACCAATTTCATCGTTATCCAAAAAGTTCTAGTAAATCTCTTAAATTAGGTAATATATACATGCATTATTTTGCTTATATGAAAAACTATTTAAGTCAAAGTGAATTTACTAAACAATGTGCCAGATTAGGCTGTAAAAATTGTGATATTAACTATTTCTGCAAAGGTCCAGGTCCTCATGTATGTCAAGAATCGGAAAAAAGATGTTGCGAAATTAGATATGCTTTATATAAGCCTATAACTGAATTAATAACTTGGCTTCAAAATGGAGGTATAGATGAACAAGCCGACATCTGATAAAGAGCGAGCTATTTTTTTTGAGATAACTAATTTATGTAATCATAGATGTATTCATTGTTGTAAGCAGTGGGAAGATAATTCAGAAATTCGAACTGCTTCTTATGAAACATTAGATAAGATAGTTGATACACCTAAGTCTCATTTAACTATATCAGGTGGAGAACCTTCTTTAGTAAAAGATAAAGTCTTTTATTTAATAGAACATGAACAAAAAAACATATCTATTAATACTAACTTAACGTATTGGACTAAAGATGATATTGACTATTTTAATAGTTCTTCAAAGATTAGTTTAAACATTTCAGTTGTTTCTCTGCAAAAAGATATCTATAGGAAAATTGTTCAAGCAGATACCTATGATAAATTTTTAAAAAACTTAACTTTGGTAAATAAAGATAACTTCATTACGATGGTTGTCAATAATATATCTTTATCCAGTATAAAATTTACTGTAAAAACATTGTTACTTATGGGTTTTCATAACATATTGGTTACACCTCAAGTCCCTACGCCTAATTGTTCTATCGACGCAAATAAAGTTATGCGTATTATTAAAGAACTTCATGATGAATATAAAGATATTTCTAACATAACAACTCAAGGCTATTGTAATCTTGAATACTGTGACCATATTTGTGAAGCAGGCATCGGTAGGCTATTAATAGACACAAAAGGTGATGTATACCCATGTGCTCCTATTCATAGAGAATGTAAATTAGGAACTATTAGTACAGATATTATAGTATTAAAGCAAAGAGGGCAAGATTTCTATTATAGTTATCCTAGTCATTTAAGAGATGTCTGTAAAGGTTTTTTAGATAGTAATAATCAGGTAATGGTTTCGTTTTGATTGGAGGACAAAGCATTGTTATATTTAAATCACGATATAAATACGATATTTATTATGCTGGGGCAGAAATGTAATCTCTCCTGCAAGTATTGTATGCAACATAGTCTAATTGAGATTATACAACCGCAAACATCTATAAATGACGATATTTTAGAATTCATAACAAATCAAGCTGATAAGCAAGTTGGCAAGCCTATTGATATTCGTTTTTACGGCGGAGAACCGTTATTATACTTTAAAGATATTAAATATATAGTTCAAAAACTACAAAATATCAATGTAGATTTTTCTATTATAACTAACGGGAAGTTACTTTCACAAGACATTGTTGATTTTTTCAACTTAAATACTTTTAAAAGCGTAGCTATAAGTTGGGATGGAACATGTTCTAATAGAACAAGATTATACGATGTGTTTGAACATAAAAAAGAACTTATAATGCAAATCAATAATTTATGTATAGACAGAGTTCTATCCGCATATAACTATCTTGAAGATTTTGTTGAAATTCTTCTGCCTTATCAGGAAGAATACTGTAATCTCCATCATCAAACTTTTTCTTTTACGGAAGAAGAAATCATAAATTTTGGAATTGGCAATAAAACTTTAACGGATTTTGATTACCAAAAATTTACTTTTCAAGTTCAATCTGTCATAAAGAATATAGTTAATGCGTTAACAAAAGAAAATGATAAGCGTATTCTAAAAGATTATATGTATATTTCTTTATTTAATATTTATTGTCATCGTATGCAAGATGATTTGAGTAAATGCAAAGAAAGTTATTGTGGTAATGGCATAATTACACTTAATCTTGATTTAGAAGGCACTTTATATCAATGTCATAATAATTGGATAAAGATAGGTACTATATACGACGACTATAATACTTATATAGCTAAAGCTAAAGAGCTTGACAATATGGCTACTAAAAATTTCGTAGATAGTAACTGTAAGGATTGTTCTGTATTACCATTATGCAAAGGCGGCTGTCCTTTGGTGTCTAGTAAAATACGACAATCTATTAACTTTTGTAAAATACGACAAACATTATTTGAACCTATTATCAATTTTATTAACGACGCTTTATCCGTACATGGGGATTTTAACAAGTTAAAAGGGAAATATTAAATTCACTATGAGGTGAATCCTATTGAATAACAACGTAAATAATCAAGTATTGCATGATTTAATTATGCAAACTATAACTAATGTTCAAGAGCTGGCGACACAAGTGGCAGAAATTAATTCATTGTTGAAAAACTCTGTAGAAAATAATAATAAAAAACTTGAAGAAAGAGCTACACGTCAACGTAATGATATAAATCTACTTCGAGATAGAATTGTTGCTTTGGAAAATTCTAGAAATTATACTATTAAAACACTAGGATTTTTAAAATGGACGGTTGGAGCTATCATGATTCCTATTGCCGTTTTATTTATAGAAACCTATCTAAAAAATTAGTTATAACATGCCTTAAAGCCAATAATATCAAGGCTTTAAGGCATGTATATTTTGGTGCCATTGGTGCCAAAATCAAAAAAAATATTTGATATTTGAACTAAGTTTTTGCCAATTTTGGTGCCATATTTTAGTCTAAACTAGTACACTATAGACAAAACAATATCTTATACTTATTAATAATTATTATAGATAAATATCATAACAATATAAAATTCTTTCTTTAAAAATAATATAAACCCTTATATATCAGCCTTTTTCTTCATTTAAATTAATCGTAGAACTATATCTTTTATTCATCTGATCATAAACGTGTGCATATTTACTAGTGATGTTAATATCACTATGTCGCAGAACTTCTTTTACTATCTGCAAATCTTTTGTATCTTTATAAAGTAAAGTACCACATGTATGGCGGAGCATATGACAGCTTATACCTTCTTTTTTTAATCCTGCTTTAGTCAGCCATTTATCTACATTATAACGAATACCTCGTCTATCCATTCTTTTTCCTTTTACTTGATTGGTCAAAGTTGTAAATACTGGCTCTCCAAATTCATCAATAAAGGCAAAATCAAATGGTCGTATTTTTAAATATGCTTGTAATAAAATTAAAACATCATCACGAGGATAAATAAAATCATTATGCCCTTTACCATGAATATATATTGTCTTCATCTCCCAATTTATATCATTAACAGACATGCGATGAACTTCCACTGTTCTCAATCCTTCTAATGCCATAAGCATAATGATGATTTTATCTCTCAAATATTCAATATGTTTTTCATCGTAATCAGGTATAATATTTAATAAATCTCGTAGTTGTTCTAATGTAAGAAATTTCATAGGAGAGATTTCACTTGCTTCATGTATTTTCACACCTACATCTTTAGCAGGGCTATTTTCTATCAAATTTAATTTTACAGCAATATTATAGAATTGTTTTATCGCATTTAGCTTTACCTTAATACTACCTTTTTTCATATTCATTTTTATTAAAAAATCTCGATAGTACATAAATTGATATTCTGTTATCTTTAATGGATGCACTTTATTTGTCAAACACCATTTTATATAACTATCAATAGCAGAACAATAACTTTTTAAAGTATCTTCTGACGGTTCACCTTGAGAAAGATATCGTTTCAATAAACTTTTATAATTCAATAATAAAGTATTTTCATTTATCTCTTCTTGTCGTAAATAATCTTTTACTAAGAAATCATTATCATCTATTTTTATTAAATTTGTCAAAAATCTCACTCCTGTTTAAATATAAGATAAAATTATTTATTATATATTAATTCACCTATGTGATGTAAATAATAATAAATATTGATTTAAAATTGTTTTTATTACATATAAATTATTATTTTTATATAACTATCTATTTTATATTAATAATTTATTAACTTTAAGTATTTATAAAAATTATTTATTATAATTATAGCTGTTTTAAGCGTTTTATTTTTTGTTTTAATATAAATACATGCAAAAGAAAATAAAACCTCTTAAAATCGATTTTAAATAAAATTCTTACATATAATGAATTTATTTTTTCAAAGATAAGTTTTTCCTTTAAATTAACTTCTTATTTTTTATGAAATAGGAAGTTAATTTAATTATATCATCAATTTATATGATTAGTAAATAATAACAAATAAAATCCATCAACAATATATTTAATTTTCTGTATATTTTACTTTTAGTTTATTAATAATAATTATTTAATTAATATATTTATCTAAAATATAAAAATAATGTTTAAATAATAGTTATTAAAATTTAATTATTATCGATTTTGAATATATAATAAATTTATGTATTATATAGGATATACCTATATAAAAATAGAGGTAATATTTTATATAATAAACAAATATGATAAAATATTTACGAGGTGATTATTATGGCAAAACGCCCTAAAATAAAAATAACATTAATCGATAGAAAAGGACCTTGCGGTTGTCATCGCGGTCATAAGATAGGTGATAGTTTTGATTTTGATACACAACGTGGTGAATTATGCCCTATGGCGATGCATGTAGCATTTCCTTATATTGATATATTGAGATATGGTGGTTCTATACCTAATCAACCAGAAGGCACAGCTATATTTTGTTGCCCAGACATAGACACCATAAACGTTTTTAAAATAAAGAAGGAAGATATTTAATTTATATATTTTATTTTCATTAAATAAAAATGCTTAATATTACACACATTATATAAATTGACTATTTTTTTATTAATGTATTAATATATTTTTTATGGCACTTATATGACACTAAAATGGCACCACATAACTTATTACTTTGTAGTAATAAGTTATTTTTTTATAGATTTTTCAATTTCATCAAGAATCTTATTATTAGCACTATCTATAAAAGCTAGAAATACAGTATTTCTAGCTTTTACCCATTCACTAGTAATTGTAGAGATTTCTTTTTCTTCTTCGTCAAGTCTCTAACTTCTTTTTCAAGCTTATCAAAATTTAAATTTTTATTTTTTCATCAGCTAACAAAGAACGGATTGCTTCTTTTCTTTATAAAATTTCTTCTAATCGTTTATTCATTGTATTTTCCTTTCTGAATATCTTAAAAATGGGTACAAAAAAGCACCTTCTTAGGTGCTTAACTAATAAATTTATGTTATACTATTTTCGTTACTCAACTCCAATCTGGTAACAGAGAGGAGGTGCATATAATGAACTTTACTGATATTGTTGTGCTTATTATGGTAAATGTAATCTCTTACTTCATTTACAAATGGATAGATAAGCACTTTTTTGAGTAACTATCCTAACGCTCTAGCATTAGCGCAATAATGTAAAAACCCTTAGGAACTACCACTTCCTAAGGGTTTTGTGCATTATAATGAACTTTACTGTTTCTATAATTAGTATAGCATATCTTGTGATTTTTGCAATATAAAACACAAAACCCTTTTATAAATACGTCATAAACAATAATCTTTTTCTTCTTTGCTTTTCTTGTAAATCTTTTTCTAGGTCTATAAAATACTCTTTACTTCGTGCCTGCATAGATATTCCGTCATATGCTGAAAAATCTACAATCGCCACATCATAAATTTTATCAAAAACAATTATTGTACGTGTATAAATCTTATTTTCTTTGTCAACTTCAGTTCGTTCACTTTTTACAGTAAAAGCAAAACTCATCTTATTTACATCACCACGTTTAATAAGTTTATATACATCTGTACCATTGTTAGTACCAATAATATCAGCACTAATTCTAAGACCTTTATCATTAATATTCATAGTTAATGTAATTATTACTTGCCTTAACAAGTATCATTGCTACATCGCCATGATTATACTTAAATACAATATCGCTCATATCTACACCATTAAAAGCATTGCGGTCTATTACTTCCATATATTTCCAACCGCTTCACTCACTTTCCCATATTAATGCCCTTTAATTAAAAACTGCTACATATCCTTCTACAAGTTGCTTATTTTTATCATTATTATTAGCTGACTCTGGTAGTACCATTCTTAATTTGCATGTTACAAAGAAGTAGAAAAATTAAATATAAAAGTATATTTTGCAGATGCTTATGCAGCATGACAAAGAGGTAGCAACGAAAATTTAAGATGATTTAATAGAAAAATTAATATTATTAAATAGTAGACCAAAAAGAATTGTCGCACTTGGATTGACAATTCATTATTAATAAAAAGTATAGTCATCTAACTTAATTATATATTGACAAAATAATATTTATCCTTATATAATTAAACTAGATAAATATAAAAATATAATAGTAACAAACTACATTAATCCCTAAAATACTTGCTTCTACTGACCGCTTTTGTAGAAGCTTTATTTTTTATCTAAATAAAAAAAGATAGACAGAAAATCTTCTGTCTATCTTTTTTCTTTATTGAGGGATTTATTTTTTATTGATATATTCAATAATTACATCTGCAATATCTTCAAGGGATTTATGGCTAGTATTAACACTTAAATCATAATTTTTAGGATTTCCCCATTCTTTACCTGTATAATAAGCATAATACTCAGCTCTTTTAGCATCTTCTTGATTTAATTCAATAACAGATTTTCCATCATATACTGTTCTACCGCGTTCTTCACGATATTCATCATTTGCACAAACAAACACAGAACATACATTTTCATTGCCTTGTAAAACAGCATCTGCACATCTACCAAGAATAATGCAATTACCATCTTTAGCTAAACGGCGGATAATTTCAGATTCTTGTTCAAACATTTTATGGTTCATTGGTTTAGCACCGCTCATACCAAAAATGTAAAATGGCATGAATTTAAGAGAAAGTGGTGGCACATTATCTTCAAATTCTTTTAATTGACTTTCACTCATGCCACTAATACCTAATTGAGCAGCAGCCATATGCACGATTTGTCTATCATATAATTTATAACCTAATTTTTCAGCTAAAATATTTGCGAGTTCACGACCGCCACTACCATATTGACGACTGATTGCTATAACATTATTTTTCACAAAAAGACCCTCTTTCAAAATTATTTATTAATTAATCATTTGTTTTGCGGAAAACTAAAGAATATCCTAAAACAACTGCAAAACATACTACAGGTAAATAGAATGCTGTTCTAATAGCTGCTTCTGCTGCGGAGAAACCACTAACCATGAAGCTTAATGCACTAGAGTCAACTAACCAACCCATGATAGGAGTGATTATTGCACCACCTAAGATAGCCATGATTAAACCTGCTGCACCGAATTTTACTTCAGCACCGAGACCACGAAGAGCAATACCATAAATTGTTGGGAACATTAAGCTCATGCAACCAGAAATTGCAATTAAACAATATACAGAAAAATCTCCTTTAATATATATTGTACCTAAACAACATAAAATACCTGCCAAAGCAAATACAGCCATCATTTTTGCAGGAACAAAATACTTCATTAGATATACACATATCCATCTAAAAATAATAAATAAAACCATTGCTACAATGAAATAATCTACAGCTTCATGTTCTACCAAACCTTTAGTAATCATTATATATTTGATAGTCCATGTCCAAACTGCAATCTGTACACCTACATAGAAGAACTGAGTGATAACACCACAATAATATCGAGGATTAGAAAATAACTTTTTAAAAGCTTCAATAACAGTCATTGCTACACGACCATCTTTTTCATTTAATTTACTTCTAAAGAAAATAACCCAAATGATAAATGCAATTAAAATCAAACCAACATAAGGAACACACACCCAGAAAAGTTCTGTATGTCGTATTTCTGCAAGTTGTTCAGATGACATAAGTAATCTTTCATCTAAATCAGCAGGATTTAAATTTGCTAATATTAAATATTTAGCTAAAAATAAGCCAGCCATTGAACCTACAGGGTTGAATGCTTGGGCAAAGTTCAATCTACGAACACTTGTTTCTGGAGCACCTAAAGATAATACGAATGGATTACATGTTGTTTCTAATACAGATAAACCACTAGCTAAGATAAAGATTGATATTAAGAATAAATTATAACTTTGTAATAAAGCTGCTGGGATATAACCAAATGCACCTATCATATAAAAACCAAGACCTACTAAAACACCAACACGATAAGAATATTTTCTAACAATAAAGGCTGCTGGCATAGCGAGTACAGCATACGCTCCATAGAAAGCAACTTGTACTAAGGAAGAATCAACTGCTTTAATCATAAAGATTTTAGCAAAAGCAGGAACTAAAGTATCATTCATGTTATTTAACATACCCCAAAGAGCAAAACAAGATACAAGTAAGAAGAAATAAATTCTATATTGGGCAGGAACTACTGGTATACTGTTGCTATTATTTGCAACATTTTTTTCGCTTAATGTATTTGCATTATTTTCCATGATAAAACCTCTCTTAAATATTTATACACGAACAAAAATCACATAATTAATCTACTACAACACCTTTTTGCAACATGATATTAGCATAAAGAGCTTTTTCACTTGTAGCGATAATAGCATAAGCTGTTTTTGCTTCTTTATAGAAAGCAAATCTTTCAATATTGCCGATAGCATTTGCTCCACGTTCATCATGTTTAGCTACGATTTCTTTATAAGTATCCCAAATAGGAGTTTCTACTGTATCACCAGGCATTACTTCCATGAGATTAACAGGTTTATCAACATAAATATCTAATGGGAAAACTTTTAAAATTGCATCTAATAATTCAGGAACACCATGACCATCACATCTGATTACTATTGCATTTTTACCCATGGACTCTGCTGGAAAATTTCCATCAGCGATAACAATTCTATCGCTATGACCCATTTCACAAAGTACTTTTAATAATTCAGGTGATAATATTTTAGGAATATTTTTTAACATAATAGACTCTCCTTAACATTTTTATATATTTCATCCCAATTTTCATCTTTTTGAGGTTCATAAACAGTAACATTTTCAGAATTAGCAATTATCTTGCGTGCTTCTTTGATATCTTTTATTTCACCTAATGCCATTAACTGAAGTGCAATATTTCCCATTACTGTAGCTTCTACAGGGCCTGCCACCACTTTTCTACCACAAACATCAGCTGTTAATTGACATAATAATTTACTTTGGATACCGCCACCAATGATGTTTAAGGTATCATATTTTTTGCCAGTAGCCATTTCAATTTGTTCTAAAGCAAATCTGTATTTAACAGCTAAACTCTGATCTATACAACGAACGATTTCTGCTTCATTTTGAGGAACGTATTGACCTGTGCGTTTGCAATATTCTTGAATTCGTTTTGGAATATTACCTGCTGGAATAAATTCTTCATTATCTGTATCAATAAAGGAATTTATCATGCCCACTTTACTAGCCATCTGTTCGAGTTCACCGAAGCCATATTCTTTACCTTTTCTAATCCATTGACGGCGACTTTCTTGAATGAGCCACAATCCGATGATATTTTTTAAGAAGGAAGTTTTATTATCTGCTCCGCCTTCATTAGTAATATTCAAACTTGCGGAAGTTTCGTTGATTATAGGTGTTTTTAATTCTGTTCCTAATAAGGACCATGTACCACAAGATAAGAATATAAAATCATCTTCTTGAGTTGGTACTGCTACCATAGCTGATTGAGTATCATGTCCTGCTACAGCAATTACATCTATTTCATTTATTCCTAATTCTTCACTGATTTGTTTACTCAACTTACCAATTTTTGTTCCTGGTTGAACGATTTTGGTGAATATATTTTTCGGTAAATCCAAATTTTCAATAATTTCTGAAGACCAAGTTTTGTTTTTAGCATCTAATAATTGAGTTGTGGATGCTATTGTATATTCCGTACATTTTTCATTAGATAAGAAATAATTTAATAAATCCGGCATTAATAATAAAGTTTCAGCTTTTTGCAATAATTCAGGTTGATTTTCTTTCAATGCCATCAATTGGAAAAGAGTATTTAATTCCATAAATTGGTTACCTGTAATGCTATAAACAGTATCTTTATCCAATTTAGCAAAAACTTTTTCCATCATACCTTTTGTTCTAGCATCTCTATAATGAACAGGATTTTCTAAAAGTTTGCCATCTTTATTTAAAAGACCAAAATCCACGCCCCATGTATCTATACCTAGGCTTTTTATTTCACCTTCTTGTTTTGCTTTAATCAAACCAATCTTTATATCATGAAATAATCTTAATACATCCCAGTACATAGTATCTAGTAAAATCACAGGATCATTTGTGAAGCGATGTATTTCTTTTAAAGAAATTTTTTCACCATCAAAACTACCAATGATAGCTCTACCACTAGAAGCTCCAAAATCTAAGGCTAAAACCTTAACATCTTTTTTCATGTTTTCACTCCTCACTGTTAACTTTTAACCTTATTATATCAACACCTAGATATTAAATCTTGTTATATTATCACCAAAAATAGAATAATATTCACTTTTAATAAATTATTTGAAAATTTTATATAAAATCATAAAACAAAATAAATTAACAAAATAATACATAATGTTTAAAGTTAATATATATAAAAAAAACAGCCCAATGATATATTGGGCTGTTCGTAAATAATTAGTCTTCTTTATAATGTTTATAACCTGGGTGTCTGCCTTTTACGCCATAGTAGCTGCGTAAGTTGATGAGTTTATCAATATTTTCACGAGAAATTTCTTTTGGTCCACCTAAAAGATAAGCATTTAAGTTGATTTTAGCAAATAATTCTAATGTTTCCATTTTGTAATAAGCTTCCACCAAATTAGAACCAACAGTTAATGCACCGTGATTTTCTAATAATACAGCATCATGTTCTTGAATGTAAGGTGCAATAGCTTCAGGTACCTCGTAAGTAGAAGGTGTTCCATAAGGGGTGATAGGAATAGAACCTAATGCTACTACTGTTTCAATCATATCATATCTATCTAAAGGTACATGAGCTACAGCAAAGCCAGTAGCTGTTGGGGGATGTGCGTGAAGCACTGCACCTACATCTTCACGGTCAGCATAACAACGTAAATGCATTTTGATTTCAGAAGATGGTCTATATCCTTCATTAGCTTCTAAAATTTCGCCTTCTGCATTAATACGTACTAATTTTTCAGGAGTGATGAAACTTTTGCTAATTCCTGTTGGTGTAGCAAGGAAAGTACCATCATCTAATTTTACTGTTATATTACCATCATTAGCAGCAACCCAACCTAATTGCCACATTTTATGACAAATATCGCATATCTGTTCTTTTATTTCTTCGTAAGCCATAATAATAAGCTCCTCCAATTAATCTATATTATATCCTAATTATTTATATAAAGGACCATAGTTTTTGCAAGCTCTATAGTCTTGACCTTCTTTATCCATACCAAAAGCATTCCAAGCAGCAGGACGGAAGATTTTATCTTCAGGAACGTTATGCATGCATACAGGAATTCTGAGCATAGAGCATAATGTAATGAGGTCTGCACCGATATGACCATAGCTGATAGCACCGTGATTTGCACCCCAGTTATTCATTACATCATAAGCAGATTTGAATGCACCTTCACCAGTTAAACGTGGAGCAAACCAAGTGCAAGGCCAAGTGTAGTCAGTACGTTTCCAGAGTTTATCAGATACTTCATCTGGTAATTTTACAGTCCAACCTTCTGCAATCTGTAATACAGGGCCTAAGCCTTTTACAAGATTTAAACGAACCATAGTTACAGGCATTTCGCTATTTGTTAAGAAACGGGAGCTAAATCCGCCACCTCTGAAATAACCATTATCAGCAGGGCACCATTCAGTTGCATCGAGGCAAGCTTTTTGGTCTTTTTCAGTCATTTCCCAGAATGGTTTAATTACGCCATTACCATTTTCATCTTTTGCTTCACCACAAGCATCGATACAAGCAGCACCGGAGTTGATTAAGTGAATAAATCCTTTGGATTCTTTAGCAACGCCTTCTAATTCATAACCAGTAGCCTGTTTAACTGCTTCAGGGCTCCAGTATGTTCTAACGTCAGCGAAGATCTGTGCAGTATTTGTTAATAATTTACCAAAGAGCATACCTACGCCGTTTAATGTATCATTTTCTGTAGCAAGTACATATGGTTCTCTTGCACCATTCCAGTCGAAGGAAGAGTTCATCATTGCTTCTGGGAAGTCGCAGTTTGGATAGAAGTCTGTCCATTGTCTTTGACCTTGGAAACCACCAGCGATTGCATTATGACCTAATTGTTCTTCTTCGCAACCTTCTGGTAAGTTTTTATTACCATTGTAAAGGTCTTTAATGATACACATCATTTTTACAACAAATTCCCAAGCTTCTTCTTTTTCAGCATCTGTTTTACGGCAAAAATCTGGGTTTTTATCAAAGCCTTGTTTGCAGTTTTCTTTAGTCCATTTTAAAGCTTTTTCAAATTCTGCATGGTCATAAATACCTTCTGTCATACGACGGATAATTTCAACTTCATCTACAGATTCAACTCTCATACCAAGATATTCCTCAAAAAATTCTGTACTAATAATAGAACCTGCAATACCCATACAAATAGAACCAATTTGTAAGTAAGATTTGCCTCTCATTGTAGCAACAGCTACAGCTGCGCGACCAAATCTTAAAAGTTTTTCTTTAACATCTTCCGGAATTTCTGTAGCATCTGCATTTTGTACATCATGACCATAAATACCAAAAGCTGGAAGACCTTTTTGCGCATGGCTTGCAAGCACAGAAGCAAGATATACAGCACCAGGACGTTCAGTACCGTTAAAACCCCAAACGCCTTTGATTGTTTTTGGGTCCATATCCATTGTTTCAGAACCATAGCACCAGCAAGGAGTTACTGTTAAAGTGATATCTACACCTTCTTTTTTGAATTTTTCTGCACAAGCAGCACTTTCTGGCACACGACCAATTGTTGTATCAGCGATAACTACTTTTACTGGTTCACCATTAGAATATTTGAGGTTTTCTGTAAATAATTTAGCAGCAGCTTTTGCCATGCCCATAGTTTGTTCTTCTAAAGATTCTCTAACTTTTAAAACGCCTCTACGTCCGTCAATTGTAGGGCGGATACCAATTACAGGATAATCTCCAATTAATCTGTTTGTTGCCATTGTAAAATTCCTCCTAAGAAATATTTTTAATATATTTATTTTATGTTTTGGTTTGTTGTTTATTTCATGATTAAATTATAACAACTAAATATTAATAATACTTGTTATATTATCACTAAAAATATAATAATATTCACTTTTTAAAAATTGTATGAAACTTTACATTTTTAGAAATATAAGTATAATAATAATATAAAATTTTATTAGGAGAATAAATTATGAAACGTGATAGTTATAATGAACAAAGAGAACGTGGTAATTTTTCATTTCCTGTAGAATATCATTATGTAACTAATCATCATCCACGCTATAATATGCCATATCATTGGCATATTCAATATGAAATTATTCGTGTATTAGAAGGAAAAATTGTAATTTCTATAGATGAGAATGAATATATAGCTAATGCCGGAGATATAATTTTTATCACAGATGGTTGTGTTCATGGAGGAAAAGCTTTTTTAGAAAATACTATATACGAATGTATGGTATTTGATAAGAAATTATTTGAAACAAATGTGGGCGATAAAAATATTCTTCAAAAATTTTTTGAACATCATTTAATTATCAATAGTTACTTTAATAATGAATATACCGATATTCACCGCACTATATGGACTATATTTGATGCTCTAAAAGCAAAACCAAATGGATATGAATTTATCGTACTTGGCTGTTTATTTAATTTCTTTGGTTTAGTTTTAAAACACAACCTCTATACGAAATCTTTTACAAATTTTATAAGTAGTAATCAAAAAAACATTCATAAATTGAAAAAGGCATTTCATCTTATTGAAACTTCATATAGTCAACCATTAACTTTAGAAGATTTAGCTAATACTTCTGGATTATCACCGAAGTATTTTTGCCGATTTTTCCAAAGTATGACTAATAAAACACCTATTGCCTATTTAAATTATTATCGAATTGAATGTGCTTGCAGTAAATTAATCAGTGATAAAGACCAATCCATCACTGATATAGCTTATAGTTGTGGATTTAATGATTTATCTTACTTTATAAAAACATTCCGTAAATACAAAAATACAACACCAAATAAATACATCAAATCTTATTTTGAATTAACCAATAAATAGAAAAAGCTCTTATTAACCTTATAATCAAAGTTAATAAGAGCTTTTTTATTTAATAAAATCATTATTATTCGCTAACAGTTTCTGTTCTTTTATTATCTTGAAAAGAATTTTTCAATGGCTGTAAAGGGCTAATAGTAGAAATAGCATGTTTATAAACCATCATCTGTTTTCCAGCAGAATCCAAAATAACTGTGAAATTATCAAAACCTTTTACATTTCCACGTAATTGGAAGCCATTTGTTAAATGGATAATAACTCCTACATTTTCTTTTCTCACTTGATTTAAAAAAACATCTTGTAAATTTATTGTTTTGTTTGGCATCTTAAGGGTCCTCCAATTAAAATATAATTCTTTTCTTAACTAATTTAATTAGTTTATTTATAGTGCTTTTATTATCTCAATAATAAAATTATATGTCAATTATTATAAGATATTAAAATGTGCCTTACAGTCATTCAATACAGTAACTAACAATTCATCTTCGCTCAAATGCTCTACATCATACCAAGAAATATATGGCATTTTCTTATACCATGTAAACTGTCGTTTAGCAAAATGACGAGTAGCTTTTTTCATTTCATAAACAGCAGTATCTAAATCAATATCTCCATTTAAATAACTAGCGATTTCTCGATAGCCAATTCCTTTCATGGATTGCCAATCAATCTTCGCGCCATTTTGTAGTAGAGATTTTACTTCATCTACAAATCCACAGTCCATCATAATATCAACGCGTTGATTAATTCTATCATATAAATTTTGACGACTGCGGTTCAAACCTACAATATAGGCATCATAAATTAATTCACCTGTCAATTCATAATGATTTTTTTGTGAAATCTGCTCTTTACCTAAATGATATACCTCTAAAGCACGAATAATGCGATTGAAATTATTAATATGCAATCTTTGAGCCGTCTGTGGGTCTACTTCTTGTAACATTTTATAAACATATTCTTTGCCATGTTCGCTTGCTAGTTTTTCTAAATGCTTCCTATATTCAACATCGCCAGAAGTTTCGTTAAAAATATAGCCTTCAAGCAAGGATTTTACATATAAGCCTGTACCGCCAGCTAAAATAGGAATTTTCCCTTCATTATTTATCTGTTCAATTAAAGGTTTAACCTTATCATGAAAATCACTTACATTAAAATTTTCCCAAGGCTCTAAAATATCAATGATATGATGTTTTATTCCCTTCATTTCTTCTAATGTAGGTTTAGCCGTACCTATATCAAAACCCTTATATACTAACATACTATCGCCAGAGATTATTTCTGTGGATAACTTTTGAGCTAAAGCTATGCTAAGATTTGTTTTGCCTACAGCAGTTGGCCCTAAAATAACGATTAATTTTAATTTTTCCATCTTATTTTACTAAATCCAAAGATGAACCAACAGGCACGATATCTACGCTAGCATGTGAAATACTTTCTGCATATGATTTAAAAGCTTCAGGATTTTCAGCAACAACAGGCCATGTATTATAGTGAACAGGAATAGCATGCTTTGCATTCAATAATTGAACAGCTTTAGCTGCATCTTTAGCGTCCATAGTATAATTACTGCCAATTGGTAAAATAGCATAATCAATTTGTTGTTTTTCGCCGATAAGAGCCATATCGCTAAATAAAGCTGTATCACCAGCGAAATAAACTACAGTATCATCATTGAACTTAATTACAAAACCACAAGGTATTCCACCTTCTACGCCTGCACTATGCAATGCAGGCACCATAGTTACTATACCAAATGGGAAAGTAAAAGAACCACCTAAATTCATACCATGAACATTTTCATAATCACTTGGTAATTTTGTCAAAACTTCTGGAGTAGAAATAACTTTTGCACCTGTTTTTTGTGCAATCTGTGTAGCATCTCCATAATGGTCTCCATGAGCATGAGTTAATAAAATATAATCGCATTCTACTTCATCAGCAGAAATACTTGCTACGGGGTTTCCTGTCAAAAATGGGTCAAATAATAATTTTTCATTATCTGTTTCAAGCAAGAAACAAGCATGTCCATAATATTTAAATTTAATCATTTAAAATCACCTTCTCTGAATTTATTCATCAAAATGTAATAATTCTTTTCGCTTTCTAGCATTAGTCAACATTTCTTCAGCATTTTCAAGTGAAGCTTGTGTTAAATCTATGCCTGATGACATTCTAGCAATTTCAGCGAGTTTAGCATCATAATTAATTTCATCAATGGTAGTAAAGGTTTTATTATTTTTAGTTTCTTTACTGATATAAAAATGAGCATCTGCCATCGCTGCAATCTGTGGTAAATGAGTGATACATATAACTTGTCTATATAGGGCAATGCGAGCAATTTTTTCAGCCATCATTTGAGCTGTTTTTCCGCCAACACCTGTATCCACCTCATCAAATACCATCAAATCAATATCATCTTTTTTTGCGGTAATAGTTTTTAAAGCTAAAGCAATACGAGACAATTCCCCACCTGAAACGATTTTAGCTAAGGATTTTAAATCTTCACCTAAATTAGCAGAAAATAAAACTTCCACATCATCTGCTCCATTTTCAGTGAAATCATTATTCAAGGTTAAATTTATGACGAGTTTCGCATCAGCCATAGATAAAGAAGCTAATTCTTTCATGATTGCCATTTCTAAAGCTTTGGCACTTTTTTGACGTAATTCATGCAAAATTAAGGCTTCTTGGGATACATCTTTTGCTAATAAAGATAATTCTTGTTCTAGTTTGGCAAGATTATCATCATAATTTTCAATATAGGTCAATTCCTCTTTTGCTTTAGCTAAATAATTCAATATTTCCTCAATAGTATTGCCATATTTTCTTTTCAGCTTGTCGATATCATTCAATCGAGATTGCATCATATCTAACTTTTGAGGATTATAATCTATACTTTCACCATAATTGCGGATTTCATCTGCACTATCTTGTATTTGGAAATAAGCTTCATCTAATATTTGATGAACTTTAGCCATATTTTCGTCATATTGAGCTAAGTTTTCTAAATCCTTGCGCACTTGACTCAATGAACTTAAAATAGCAAATTTACCATTTTCGCCTTCATAAAGCAATTTATATGCATCTTGTGTCAATAATGATATCTTTTCTGCATTAGCTAAGACTTTTATTTCAGACTCTAATTTTTCATCTTCATCTAAAGTCAATTTAGCATTTTCAATCTCATTAATTTGCCATTTTAGCATATCTAATCGTTGAGCCATTTCTTGTGTATTTATTTTACTATCAGCTAATTTTTGTTTTATTTGTAACCACTGATAATATTTTTCTAAATACGCTTTTTTTTGCTTTTGAATAGCATCGCCATCATACATATCAATAAGTGATAATTGCTTTATAGGTTTTAGTAATGCCTGATTAGCATGTTGACCATGTATATCTACTAATAACTCACCTAGTTGGCGTAAAATAGCCATTGTCGTATGACAATTATTAATCTGTACGCTATTTTTACCATTTATATTTATCTGTCTAGTTATGATTAAATCATCATCTTCAACCAAGATATTATATTTAGTTAAAAAATCTTTGACTAAATTATTATCCAAAGTAAAAACAGCTTCTACTCGCATAAATTCACAACCACTGCGAATAGCATCAATATTTGTTCTTCGTCCAATAACCATACCCAAGGCACCTAATAAAATAGATTTACCAGCACCTGTTTCACCAGTAAGAATATTAAGACCTTTATCAAAATCTATTTGTACATGCTCAATCAAAGCAAAATTCCAAATTGATAGTGTTTTTAACATGAATATCCCCCGAATTAATTAAGCATATCCTGTAATCTTTTCATTATATCTTCTACAGCAGATATAGGTTTTACTACTATAAAAATATTATCATCACCTGCTACTGTACCTATGATTTCAGGCCATTTAGCATAATCTAAAGTAGAAGCTACTGCATTAGCTGCACCAGGAAGAGTTTTTACTACAATGATATTTTCACTGAAGTTCAAACCAACTACAGAATCTCTAAATAAATTTAATAAGCGATTTTTAGAATACATCAATTCCTTATCTGTAGGATAAGCATAACGATATCTTCCATCACCTGTAGGAACTTTTATTAGCATTAATTCTTTAATATCACGAGAAACAGTAGCTTGTGTTACTACTATATGTTGTTCTCTTAGAGCATTTGCTAATTCTTCTTGTGTTTCAATAACGGAGTGTTCAATAATTTCCTTAATTCTTGCATGGCGTGTAGCTTTCATGCATATTCACCAACTTTCTCAATCCAACATAATGCTGGAGCATTAAAATTATGATTTATCATTTTATACCAACCTACTGTAAAAGATTTTTTAGGTAAATCCTTTACAAATAGTTTTATAGACTGATACTCTTTTAAGCCTTTTTCATGACCTGGATACATAACAATTGCAACATAACCATTTATATTTAAATTGTTTAAGATTTTATCTATGGTCTTTAATGTTGTATCGTCTTTTGTCGTGAATTTATGATCTCCACCTGGTAAATATCCCAGATTAAAGATAGCTATATCTATTTTTGTCTGTATATAGTTATCAATATGTTCATGTGAATCATGAATAAATGATATATTTTCTAGTGGTAAATTTATATTATCTTTATTTTTTATTAATAAAGCTTTTGTATTTTCTATAGCTTCTTTTTGGATATCAAATGCATATATCTGAGCATTATTTAAGGCATTTTGAGCTAGAAACAGTGTATCATTGCCATTTCCAGCTGTAGCATCAACTATTATTTTTGCTTCATTTAATCTATTTTTTAATAAGCAATGTGCTAACTGAATTGAGTTACTGAGCTTTTGCATGGAAAATTCCTCTTTTTTTATTATAATTTAAAATAAAAATCTATCGCTTATAAACAGAGTTTATTCATAAATGTTTGATAGAAATTTTTATCTTCAAATCTAACTATCTGTGCTGGAAAATTCGCTTTTTCAATTATAATTTCATCATCTGGCTCAATATCAACGCCTTCTTGTCCATCTAATGTTAAGTTTACACTTCTCTTTGTCATACTAATGATATTGATGATATTCAAGGCGACTTTTTCACTTTCATCAATAACCATAGGACGAATGAAGCAAGAATGTGGGCATATTGGTGTCAATATAATTCCTTTTACTTTAGGATTTACAATTGGCCCGCCAGCAGATAAAGAATATGCTGTTGAACCTGTAGGAGTCGATATTATCAATCCATCAGCTTTATAATTTGTTACCATATAATTATTGATAGCTACACCAAAATGTAGCATACGTGATACACCGCATTTACTTACAACTACATCATTTACAGCACTGCCAATATAGTTTATTTTCCCTTGTCTTTTTATATATGCAGACAACATTAATCGCTCTTCTATTTTATATTGTCTATTGATGATTTTTGTCAGTTTGGCTTCAATTTCTCCTGGTTCAATATCTGCTAAAAATCCTAAATGTCCAATATTAATACCACATACAGGTATACCATTTTTAGCCAGTCTTCTACAAAGACCTAATAAAGTACCATCTCCACCGATGCTAATCGCCATATCAATATATTCTTTTTCAATGTTTTGATTGATTAATTCTTCATGATAGAAAAATTTACCTTCTTTTGGCGGTAATAATAATTCAATATTATATTGATTAGCAAATTTTATTACTCTTTCTAAAATCTCCCCAGCTCCTGATTTAGTTACATTAGGATAAATAGCTATTCTCATTAAATATTGTCCCCCTATTTATCTAATTGTGCATGTGCTTTTTGTACAATATCTTTTATCAAATTGTCATCAATATTACTTTGATGTTGTTTATCTAAATCTAATAAAATTAAATATTCAATATTTCCTTCTGGCCCTTTTACTGGAGAATATGTCAATTCTCTAGGTACAAATTCTAATTGTGTACTTAAATCTACGATTTTTTTGATTACTTCTTCATGTACACTAGCTTCACGAACTACGCCTTTTTTGCCTACTTTATCTTTTCCTGCTTCAAATTGAGGTTTTATTAAAGCAACTATTTTACCATCATCGCTAAGTAAAGTTTTAGCTACAGGTAAAACTTTATCTAAAGAGATAAAAGCTACGTCGATAGAAGCAAAGTTTATAGGTTCTCCTATATCTTCTGGTGTAACATAGCGAATGTTTGTTCTTTCCATATTCACTACACGTTCATCTGTACGTAATGACCATGCTAATTGTCCATAGCCTACATCTATAGCAAAAACTTTTTTTGCTCCATTTTTCAAAGAACAATCTGTAAAACCACCAGTTGAAGCACCAATATCTGCTACAACTAAATCTGTTAAATCTAATTTAAATTCTTTGATGGCTTTCGCTAATTTTAAACCGCCACGGCTTACATATCCTATGCTATCACCTAAAACACGGATAACAGCATCTTCTTTTACCATAGTTCCTGGTTTATCTATTTTTTGACCATTAACTAATACTAAGCCTGCCATTATAGTTGTTTTTGCACGTTCTCGACTAGATACTAAATTTTGTTCTGTTAACATCACATCTAAACGTTTTTTTGCCATTAACTTCACACCTATTTCTATTCTTCAAAATCTTTTATTGTTTGTATTATATCTTCACTTGTTAATTTACATTCTTTCAATAATTCATTGCGTGTACCTTGCTCTATAAATTCATCTGGTATACCCATGCGAATTACTGGTTTATATATTTTATTTTGATTTAATAATTCTAAAATAGCACTGCCAAAACCGCCAGCTAAAATACCTTCTTCAATTGTTACTACGTATTTTACTTTTTTAACTATATTTAAAATTAATTCTTCATCTAATGGTTTTATAAAGCGAGCATTAATAACGCTACAATTTATATTTTCTAATGATAATTTTTCACTAGCTACCATAGCTTCTTTTACCATTGAACCAACAGCTATTATTGCTACTGTAGCATTTTCCTTATCTTGTAAAATTTCGCCTTTGCCTAAAGGTAAAATCTCTACATCTTCTTCAATTGAAACACCACAAGCGTTTCCTCGTGGATAACGTATGCTACATGGACAATTATATTCCACTGCACTAAATACCATTTGACGAAGTTCATTTTCATCTTTTGGTGCCATAACTACCATATTTGGTATTTGACGCATATATGCTATATCAAATACACCATGATGAGTTGGGCCATCTTCACCAACAAGCCCTGCTCTATCTAAACAAAATACTACTGGTAATTTTTGTAAACATATATCATGGATAACCTGATCATAAGCACGTTGAGCAAAAGTTGAATATAATGCTACAAATGGTCGTTTACCGATACAAGCTTGACCGCCAGCAAATGTTACAGCATGTTCTTCTGCGATACCTACATCAAAAAATCTCTTAGGGTAAACATCAGCAAATTTTTGTAAGCCTGTGCCTGATGGCATAGCTGCTGTAATCGCTGTTATATTTTTATTTTTGGCAGCTAAATCTATCAATGCTCTACTAAAAACAGCAGTATACGTAGGTACAATGCTATTAGAAGCTATAGGTAGTCCTGTCAATACATCAAATTTACCAATACCATGGAATTTAGATGGATTATTTTCTGCTGGTAAATATCCATGACCTTTTTTAGTCTGTACATGAATGAGTACTGGGCCATCAATATTTGCTTTAACTTTTTCAAAAACATTTATCAAATCAGTTAAACTATGACCATTTAATGCTCCAATATAATTAAAGCCTAAAGCTTCAAAAATACCACCAGGAACAATGGCATTTTTTACACCATCTTTTACATAATTAGCTGTTTTTAAAACAGAACCACCTATTTTCGGTATATTACCCAAAATACGCTGAATATCTTTTTTAGCACGTTTATACTTTTCATCAATGCGAATAAGTGATAAGTATTCTGATAACGCACCTACATTTTGTGAAATAGACATTTCATTATCATTTAAAATGACTATTAGTTTACGCTTAGACATTCCTGCATTATTCAAGCCCTCAAAAGCTTCGCCACCAGTCAAAGCACCATCACCAATAATAGCAATTACATTATAATCTTCATTGTCTAAATCACGAGCAACTGCCATACCTAATGCCGCTGAAATTGATGTACTAGCATGACCTACACCAAATGCATCATATTCACTTTCAAAGCGATTTGGAAAACCTGTTATGCCATCTTTTTGTCGTAATGTGGAAAATTTTTCTAATCTGCCAGTTAAAATTTTATGTGCATATGCCTGATGACCAACGTCCCAAACAAATTTATCTCGTGGACAAGAAAAGACTTTATGCAAAGCTAAAGTAAGTTCTACTGTTCCTAAACAAGGAGCTAAATGACCGCCATTTTGAGCTACTGTTTTTATAATTAATTCTCTAATTTGCGTGGCTACAATTTCTAACTGAGTTTCAGATAAATATTTTAGCTCTGCCGGAGAATGTATTTGCTCTAAAATATTCATATATAACACTCTTTCTTTAGTTTATTTATTTCTAGTAATTAAATAATCTACTAAAGCTCTTAAAAATTCAGCATTCTCGCCAAAATCTACTAAAGACGCTTTTGCTTTATCCACAGCTTCTTGCGCTAAAGCTTTTGCACTTTCTAATGAACCCAAAGTAACATATGTGGATTTATGATTTTTTTCATCACTACCTACAGGCTTTCCTATAGTTTTTTCATCACCAACGACATCTAAAATATCATCAGTAATTTGAAAAGCCAGTCCAAATTGACGAGCATATTCTGTCAAATTAGCTAATTGTTTTTCATCAGCACCAGCCAAGATGGCACCAGAACGAATAGCAGCACAAAATAATGCACCTGTTTTGGCAGCATGCATTTGTTTTAAAGTCTGTATATCTATTTTTTTATTTTCTGATTGCATATCTATTACTTGACCGCCGACCATACCTTCTGCACCAGCAGCCTTGCTCATTTCAGTAATAATTTTTACTTTAGTTTCTGCATCTACATTTTTATCAGTGGCAATTATTTCAAATGCCATAGTGAGAAGCGCATCACCTGCTAAAATAGCTAAAGCTTCACCAAAAACTTTATGATTAGTAAGTTTTCCTCTGCGATAATCATCATTATCCATTGCTGGCAAATCATCATGTATTAAAGAATACGTATGAATGAACTCTATTGATGTTGATAATCTCAAGAATTTTTCACCATCAACGCCTAAAGCATCAGCAGCAGCCATTATTAAAATAGGACGAAGTCTTTTTCCACCAGCCATTAAACTATAATTCATAGCTTTAGCTAAATCTTTATTGAGTGCCATATTTTCTGTATAAATCTCATTTAATTGCTGATTTATTAAATCCATTTTTCTTTGCATGTAGGATTTCATCATTTAATAATCACCTTCTATATCTAATTTCTTTTCAATTATTTTATTATCTTTTACATCAACTTCTGCATATATAGCCTCTTTCGCTCTATTTAATTCATCTAAACAGAAAGCTGATAATTTCATACCTTCATTATATTTATCTATTAATTCATTTAATGGAATATCTCCAGCTTCTAATTGATTTACAATTTCTTCTAAAGTTTCCATAGCATTTTCAAAAGTTAATTTTTTTCTAGCCATGAGAAAAACCTCATTTTTCTTTTATTTGTACAATTTTAGTTTCAACAGTACCATCACTAAGCTCGATATTTAGTGATTTATCCATATCTATATCTTTTATATTTTTTATATATTTATCATCTTGTTTTACGATACTAAAACCTCTTTGTAATACATTTAGAGGATTTAATACTTTTAATTTTTCGGCAATAACTTCCATTTGATGAAATTTATTCACGTATTTATCAGTTACTACTTTATTTAAACGCTCATTTAAAAAATCTAATTCTTGTTGTCTACTTTGCAATAAACGTTCTTTATCGCTAAAAATACTATGTTTCCATAATAAATTAAATTTATTTTCTTTGATTGAAAAAAGATTATATGCTTTATATCTACAATCTCTTTTTAAACTTTCAATATAATTTACTAATGCATCTTTTTCTACAACAGCTAATTCCGCTGCTTGAGAAGGTGTTGCTGCTCTTACATCACTTGCTAAATCAGATAAAGTATAATCTGTTTCATGACCTACTGCTGAAATTATAGGAATTTTTGAAGCAAATATCGCACGAATTACATTTTCTTCATTAAATGCCCATAAATCCTCAAGAGAGCCACCACCTCGTCCAATGATAATCACATCAACTGGACATTTTTTATTAAAAAATTCTATTCCTTGAACAATTTCCTTACTTGCGTTTTCGCCTTGTACCAAGACAGAATATAAAAGGATTTTCACCAAAGGATTTCTCCTTTTAGCTACATGACAAATATCTTTAATAACTGCTCCCGTTCTTGATGTTACAACACCTATGCGCTTAGGATAGAAAGGTAATTGTTTTTTATATTTACTATCAAATAAACCTTCATCATTCAATTTATTTTTTAATTGTTCAAAAGCTAATGCAAGTTCACCTATGCCTTCAGGTGCTAAATTTTGCACGTATAATTGATATAAGCCATCTTTTTCATAAATTGAAATATATCCACTTGCAATTACCTTCATTCCATTTTGCGGAGCAAAACGAAACTTCATAGCATTAAAACGAAATGCTACACATTTTATACTAGCTAAATTATCTTTTAAAGTAAAATAACAATGTCCAGAAGAATGGACTTTAAAATTAGATAGTTCTCCCTTTAACATGATATTTTGCAAAATAATATCATCATCAAATTGTTGTCGTAAATATTTATTTAATTGACTTACTGTGTAAATTTTTCCTGCCATTATATCCTCATATAAATAAAAATGCCAGGCTGTAACTAGCCTGGCAAATAAACATTGTTATTTAATCATTGAGCCCAAAATACCATTAACAAAACGGGCAGAATCATCTGTACCGAATTTTTTGGCTAATTCGACAGCTTCATTGATTGCTATATTAGGCACCAGTTTATCTGAACTGAATTTCATTTCAAATATAGCTAGACGAACGATATTTCTGTCAATACCTGACATACGTTCGATTTTCCAGTCTTTAGACTTTTCCGCTATCATTTTATCAATAGACTCTAAATTTTCTCTAGTACCACTAACTAATATTCTTACAAAATCACAATCAGCTTCATGAAGTTTTTTATGTGATAATACATTTTCAATAGCACTATCTACTTCACATTCATTAAAATCTAATTGAAATAATGACTGTAATGCGATTTCTCTCGCTTGTCTGCGACTCATATAAAAAACTAGCTCCTTTTACCAACGACGTGAATAAGGTGGTAAGATTTTTTGGATTTTATATAAGATATTATCTGAAAACTCATCATCTTTATCTATTAAATTACCTACATAAAGACCTATTCCCATACAAACTATTACAAATAAAGTAGTGAATAAACCAAATATAAGTATAGCTAAAGAAATTATAAATCCTAAAATAACACCAATAGTTCTACCACAATGTTCATGTAATTGATATTTGATAAAATTTAAAATATATTCTTTCATTGTGCACCTCAGCTAAAACTTCATACAACGCGCTTTTTGTTGTTAGTAGAATTATTAGATATGCTTTCTACATTGATATCAATTTTAGCCTTTTCAATACCGATATATTTATTTAAATATATATCAAGTTGTTGTTTTATTTCATCACTAATTGATACAATATTGCTTTCTTCACCAACAATTAATTTAAGCTTGAAATTAGGTATTAAAGTTTTATCTTTGGTTGGTGCCTTAGTCATTTTCAATCTTACTTTAACATCACGGACTCCTGTAATAGAACGGGCAATCTTATCAGCCATATCTTTTAGTGCTGTTAAGGAGATATTAACCTCTCCCATTTTCCCTTGCACAATTACAGCCTCATTTGTTGATACATCATTACTATGTGTAGATAAACTCTGTATTAATAAATATAGACTACAAATAAAAATGACTACTGCAACCACTACAGTTTCCATGCGACTACATAAATACAAGAACTCATTCCAAATTTGAGCATCGGGAATAAATCTAGCGAATAACACCATAGTCAAAATAGAAACTGCACCAAATGCCAAAGCGTAAAAGAACAGGATGATACGATTTATAACGCTCATACTACTCCTCTTTCTTATACTTAGCGAACGCGTACTTCTTCAGTTTTTACATCTTCTGGGAAACCAACGCCTTGAACATGTACATTAACTTCAACAGTGCTAAGACCTGTCATATTTTCAATAGCTGCTTTTACAGCTTCTTGTACATTTAATGCGATATCTGGAATACGTACGCCGTATTTTACGATGATATAAAGATCAATAGCTGCTTCTTTTTCGCCAACTTCAACTTTTACACCTTTAGAGAAATTTTTACGACCTAAAATTTCTGCGATACCACCAGCGATACCACCACTCATGCCTGCTACGCCTTCAACTTCTGTAGCAGCAAGACCTGCTATAATACTTACTACTTCGTCTGCAATGCGGATAGTACCTAATGCATTATTGATTCCTTTTTTTTCGTCCATGTTAAATCCTCCTTTGAAACTAAAGCAGTCTATATTGTTTTAGTTTTTATTATTAAATCAATTATAACAAAAAATTCATAAATATACAACTAACAGCTTCATTAAGAAGTTATTAAAAAATAACTAGTATTTTAAAATTATAAATCAAAATAAAATATAAAAATTGCACCTTTCCAAAATTAGAAAGATGCAATTCCTATTTTTTAATTTAATTAAGCACGTTCGATATAGTTACCAGTACGAGTATCAATTCTTAATACATCGCCTTCATTAACAAAAAGTGGTACACGAACTTCATAACCAGTTTCAACTTTTGCCATTTTAGTAGCACCAGTTGCAGTATCACCTTTAACGCTTGGTTCACATTCAACAACTTCAAGATTTACAGAGTTTGGTAAAGTAATACCAATGATATTGCCTTTGAAAGACTGTAAGCTAATATCCATGTTTTCTTTTAAGAAGTTTAATGCACTACCTAATTGATCTTTTGTAAGTTCAATTTGATCATAAGTTTCATTATCCATGAAAGTGTACATACCATCTGCTTCATATAAATACTGCATAGCTCTAGTTTCTACATGAGCTGCTGGTAATTTTTCATTAGGGTTAAAAGTACGTTCTACAACTGCACCAGTCTGTACGTTTTTAATTTTTGTACGAACGAAAGCTGCACCTTTACCTGGTTTTACATGTTGGAAATCAACAATCTGCCATACACCGTTATCAATTTCAAGTGTAAGACCTGTACGGAAATCACTGCTGGAAATCATTAAAACATTCCTCCAAAATATATTATCTAATTTATTTATATAATGTGAAATACCCGACTCTCAATTATTGCGGTCACATTATTTCAACAAGCCGTTTATCACTTTGTGTAAGTGCTTGGCATCCATTTGCAGTAACTAAAACAGTGTCTTCAATACGAACACCGCCAAAGTCAGGCACATAAATCCCCGGCTCATTAGTAACTATCATATTTTCTTTAAGCTTATCTGTTGGACTAAGTGGTGATAAACGAGGTAACTCATGAATTTCAAGACCAACACCATGCCCTAAGCCATGCCCAAAGAAATCACCATAACCTGCATTTTTTATATATTCTCTTACAGGAAAATCAACTTCCCTGCCACTTTTATTAGGTGCAATTTCTTTTAGCCCTAATAATTGTGCTTGCAAAACAATATCATAAATCTCTTTTTGTCTATCACTTGCTTTTCCTAAACAAAAAGTACGTGTAATATCTGAATGATATCCCTTGTAAACAGCACCAAAGTCTATTGTAACAAATTCACCATTATTTATCAACTTATCTGTAGCAACTCCATGAGGTAATGCCCCTCTAACACCAGAAGCCACTATAGTAGTAAATGCAGGTCGTTCACTGCCTAATTTGCGCATAAAATATTCTAATTCAGTCGCTACTTCCTGTTCGCTCATACCTGATTTTACAAATTTCAATATATGCGAATACGCTTCATCACTGATATTAATAGCTTTTTTTATCAATTCTATCTCATTTTCATCTTTTATAATGCGAAGTTCAGTTAAATCTAAAGATGTAGAAAAATCAACTTCAATATCAATTAAATTTTTAGCTAAATAATTATATTGATTAAAAATCAAAGCATTGCCTTCAAATGCTAAACTATTAATATTTAATTTCTTTATAAGTTCTACAGTTTTGCTAAGTAAACCAGTTTTTTGTTCAATAATAGTAAATGAAGTCTGTTCACTAGCTTGTTTTGTATAACGTGAATCAGTAATCAAAAAACAATTATCTAAAGTGATTACTAAAAATGTATCATCACCTGTAAAACCACTAAAATAATGTAAATTTTCTTCTTTACTTATAAGCATTGCATCACAATAATTTGCCTGCAATACTTTTCTAAGTTTTTCTATACGATTATTTTGACACATAATTTACTCCTCTTTTTGTAGTCTACTAATAGCAATAAATAACGCAGATTTATAACTTTCTAAACCAAAACCGCAAATCTGCCCTTCAACTACAGGTGCAATTACAGAATGATGTCTAAATTCTTCTCTTTTGTGGATATTAGATAGATGTACTTCTATTACAGGTATATCAATAGCAGCTAAAGCATCACGTATAGCAATACTATAATGTGTAAATGCACCAGCATTTAAAATAATATAGCCATATTGACCACGAGCATTATGTAAAGTATCAATAATAGCTCCTTCATGATTACTTTGAAAAAAATCTATTTCGATATTATGTTCCTTAGCCTGTTTTGCTAAATCTTCATTAATATCTTGCATAGTCATACTACCATAAATTTCTGGCTCACGAGTGCCAAGTAAATTTAAATTTGGTCCATGTATAACTAATACTTTATTTATTTTCATAAAAATCACTATCCTTAAGCAAGTTCTAACATCTATATTTTACATATCAATTATAACGAAAATCCTATTAATACGTCAATACTGACAACGATTTCTCATAATTTATTATAAATTTTATGCATCATTTTAGTTTTCAAAGCTCATTTTTATCTATCAATATATTATCAAATTCACTAAAATTTTTATGTATAAATCTTATTCTTGGAAAATAAAAAAATGTCGATAATCTTCATCCCAAAGTTTATCGACATTGCTCTCTCATAATTCCTTATATAACGCATCTTTAATTTTTATATCATTTATCATTAGTATTTAATGATAAATGATGTTTCTTCAACACAGTCAATTTCTGTACAATCAATATTATCAACTTTAATAATAAAGTTACCTTTTTTTATAGTAGCAAATAACTGATCTAATTTATCCGAATTGCCTTGTGCTTCCATTTCTACAGTTCCATCTGCCATATTTCTTACCCAGCCAGTAATACCAAGTTTGCTTGCATTGTCCACAACAAAAACACGAAGACCTACGCCTTGTACATTGCCTGTGATTACTGCTTTGTAACGTTTAATCTGTTCCATAAAAAAACACTCCTTATTTTTTTATATCAATAAATATATACTTAAAATATAAATATATATCACTGATTTAAATTTAGTATAGTTTATTTTTTTTTCAAATACAAGTACATCTATTATTAATTTTTCTTATATATTTTTTTGATTTAATAAAATTTAACATATCGTTTATATAAAAAATTTTTATACCAAAGATATGACTCTTACTTGTTTATTTATAATTTATACTATATAATCAGTATATTAATGGCTTGTGCCAATTAAATACAATTTATTCTAAGTATTTAAATATAAAATTAAGGAAGTGTTTATTTTATGCTAACTGGTTATATTGGTACTTACAATACTGCATCAACAAAAGGAATATATCAATTCTCTTATGAAGAAAATTCTGGCAAAATTTCTGATATCCAATCCTTTTTGAGTATTGACGATGCAAAATGTGTTGACAGATATGAAAATATTCTTATCATCACTACTAGCAAAAACAATAAAAGTGGTATTGCTCTAGTTGATATTTCTACCAAAACTATACTAGATGAAATACTTTTGGAAAACAGTTCTCCATGTTTTGTAAAACATCATGATGATTTCATTTACACTGCAAATTACCATGATGGTGTAGTTATGGTTTATCAAATAGTCAACAACAAATTAAAATTAATCAAACAAATATCTATTCAAAACAAAGCTGGTTGCCATCAAGTAATATTATATAAAAACTATCTTATAGTTCCTTGTTTACTACTTGACCAAGTACGTATTTTTGATATAAATAATGATTATAATTTAGTAAAAACTTTAACCTTCCCTGCAAAAACAGGTCCTCGTCATGGTGTATTTAATCATGATTATTCTCATTTTTATTTAGTAAGTGAATTAAGCAGTGAATTTTTTGATTTTAGCGTAGATAATCTAGAATTTACTTTGAATACAAAATTAAATCTACTACCTAAAGATAAACTTGATAACACTTCTAGTGCTGCTATTCGTATCACAAAAGATAATCGTTTCATATATATATCCACTCGTGGAGCAGATTTACTCACTGTTATTAGCCTTAAAAACAAACCTGAAATCATTCAACAAATAAACAGTGGTGGTATGCACCCTAGAGATTTTATCTTAAGTGAAGATGAACAATATCTTTTAGTCGTAAATAAAGATACTGATGATATGAGTAGCTTCCAATTAGATAAAACAAATGGAAAAATTGTTAAATTAATCAATACAGATAAAGTACCTCATGCTATAGGTATAATTTTATAATATATATTTATTTTTATTTATGAATTATTTATGAAAGAGAGAGTTAACATGTCTTTAAATAAAGCTTTTACAATTTTTGGTGGTACTGGTGATTTGACTTTTAGAAAACTTATGCCTGCACAATACAATATGACTGCAGCAAATGCCGAAGAAGCTCAATCCAGAATTATCATCATTGGTAGACGCGATTATACTACAGAACAGTATTGTGAATTAGTTCGTGATTGGGTAAAAAAATTCGCTCGTTTACCATATGAAGAAAAAACTTTTGAAGTTTTTGCTAAACGTATCTCTTATTTTAAAATGGATATCTCCGATTTAAACGAATATGCTCGTTTATCCGAATATTATACTGCTGAAAATATTGATGACCATGTATTTTATCTTGCAGTAGCTCCAAAATTTTTCGGCGTAATCGCAAGTGGATTAAAAGCAGTAAAAGAAGCTTCTTTAGGTAAAGTTATTTTAGAAAAACCTTTTGGTGAAGACTTAGAATCAGCTAAAGAGCTTAACAAACAATTAGAAACTTTCTTCCCAGCAGAAAACATTTATCGCATTGACCATTATCTCGGTAAAGAAATGGTACGCAATATCCAAACTATTCGTTTCACTAACCCTATATTTGCTAACCTTTGGAATTCACAATATATCGAATCTGTACAGATTTCCGCTTTTGAAGATTTAGGTATTGGCACACGTGGTGGCTATTATGATACTAGCGGAGCTTTAAAAGATATGGTTCAAAACCATTTATTCCAAATCTTATCCATAGTAGCTATGGAATGGCCAGAACAATTCTCTACTACAGCTATGCATGATGCTCAATTACGTGTACTTCGTGCACTTCGTCCTGTAGAAGATGTTCGCGATAGTTTAGTTTTAGGTCAATATAAAGGCTATCGTCAAGAAAAATCTGTTCCTACAGATTCTACAACAGAAACTTATGCTGCACTTCGTTTATTTATTGACAATGAACGTTGGTGGAATACTCCGTTTTATATCCGCACAGGTAAAAAACTTCGCTGTCGTGAAATGCAAATAGCAATCGTTTTCCGTCAAACATTTATTTCTGCTCCACGTAATATCTTAATTATAAAAATCCAACCAAATGAAGGTGTACATCTTCAATTTAATGTGAAAACTCCAGGGGATACAGATGAAATTACACAAGCAAAAATGGACTTTAGCCAAAGTAGTTCCATTTCTAGCAGAATAAACACTCCTGAAGCATATGAACGCTTAATTACAGCTTGTATCAAAGGTGAACGTTCTTGGTTCTCTCAATGGGATCAGATAGAAACAAGTTGGGACTTTGTTGAACACTTAAAGGATTTATATCGTTGGGATAAACTTCCTGTATTCACATATGAACAAGGTTCTGACGGCCCTGCAGAAGCAGATAATTTATTAAAACGCTTCGGCGATGAATGGGTATTTTAATTAAAAAACTTATAAAAATAGTCCCTAGTAACATAAATTACTAGGGACTTATTTTTTATTTGTATCTTTATTTTACCTGAGACATAACATCATCAAGATTATTCAATAAATCATTGATATTTTCTTCACTGATAACAAGTGGTGGTTGGAAAGCAAGAACATTTCTAGCTATACCATTTTTACCGATGAGGAAACCTCTATCTTTCATTGTTTCTACAACAAATTCCAATTTATCTGGAGCTGGGGATTTATCTGGATTGATAAGTTCTGCACCTACCATTAAGCCTAAACCACGAACATCACCGATAAATGGATATTTTTCTTGAAGAGCAATCAATCCATCTTTTAATTGTTTTCCGCGAACACGAACTTTTTCGACAAGATTATGTTCTTCGATATAATCAAGTACAGCAATACCAGATGTAGAAGAAACAGGATTTCCACCTAATGTAGAAGCACCAGGACGAGTGTATTTATCTGCGATTTCACTGCGAGAAATAAAACAGCTAATAGGAGCACCATTGCCTAAAGCTTTAGCCATTGTCATGATATCTGGTTCAACATCATAATTTTCAATAGCAAACATTTTTCCAGTACGTGCAAAACCTGTCTGCACTTCGTCAATGATTAATAAAATATTGTGTTTTTCTAAGATTTCTTTTAAACGTTTAAAATATCCTTTTGGAGGTACTACAATACCTGCATTACCTTGGATAGTTTCACAAATCATAGCAGAAACATTTCCAGAAGTTGCATAGCTGATAATATCTTCTACAGCATTTGCACAAGCATAATCACATTCTGGGAATTTTTTACCCATTGGGCAACGATAACAATAAGGGTTTGGTGCAAAATGAATACCGCCTACAGGATTTGGGTCAGTTCTCCACATGCCAATGCCAGTCAAGTTCATAGTGAGTTTTGTTCTACCATGTAAGCCATTGCGAAGAGCTAATAATTCACTTTTTCCATTATAAATATTAGCTAAAAGTAAAGCACCTTCATTTGCTTCTGTTCCTGTAGAGCAAAAGAAAGATTTTTGTAATCTACCTGGTGTTACTTGAGCTAATTTTTCAGCTAAATTATAAATATCTTCTGTTAAATAGATATTGCAAACATGTTGTAGAGTCTGTACTTGTTTTGCTACTTTTTGCGTAATTTCAGGATTGCAATGACCACAGTTTATAACAGATACACCAGCAAAACAATCTAAATATTTTTTGCCTTCATGGTCATAAAGATATTGCATTTCACCTTTTACAAACTGAGGAGGATTAGCAAAGAAATGACCTAAACAAGGCATGATATATTTCTTTTTCTTTTCAAGACATTTTTCAGGACCTAAATACTGAGACATAATATACTTCCTTTCATTATTTTTATATTTTCTAATGTTATGTATAAATAATATTGATAATAAACATTAGAAAGAATTGTCATTAATATAATAAGCCATAAAGCCTAAAATAAAAATGACAATTCTAAAATGACTATGAATAATTAATAAGATTTTTTATGACGATAAACACCAATACCAACTGGACGAGGACTTACTTCTTTGATTTTTTCTATCATATCGTTATTTTTGCCATTATCAATAGCGTCGCGATAAATTTTAGTCAACATACCAGTAACTTCTGGTGTATAATCTTGAGCTTCGATACGAAGAGTATCTGCTCCCATTAATTTATCAATATAAGGAAGAAGACATAAATCATTAGTAAATAAAATATGAATTCTACCAAATTGGTCTACACGCATAGAATGTTTTCCGCCAACTGTATCCAATAAAGCAAAATGTTTATCATTAAATTCTGGATTAGTAAGTGGGTCATATTTTAAATTCAATGCAGGAATATTTGTATCAGAAATCATAGCTTCTACATTACCATGAACAGTGATTGTCATTGGTAATTTACTGCTTTCAACTAAAGTTTTTACTTGAGCATAAGGCAATTCATAAGAAGCTGTTGCATTTACAATACCATTTTCTTGTAAAAATTCTGTAGCTACATGATTAAATACATTGAAACTATGGTCAGCATAAATAGGTAAATCTGTAAGTTCACGTACAATAGTAGCTGCACCTAAATTTCCTACCATGATACCATCTGGTTTTATTTCATTTAAATCATGACATAATTGTTCTAATTCACTACATTGATCTTTTAAAGTTGTTCTAGGAGTATTAACTATTACTTTTGCCCCAACATTATGAGCTTCTTGTAAAATAGTTTTTATATCTCCTAAAGTCCATGGAGTATGTGGACGATAAACTTCGCCTGCTACATAAAGAATATTAGCACCATTAGCTAAAGCTTCACGAGCATGTGCTAAAGTTGCAGCTTTAACAGCAAGTTTTGGTTTATTATCAGCAGTTTTAATAGCTTCTAAATCATTGAGCCATTCACAATCTAAATCTGCTTCTTTTGCTGCATAACTGAAAAATCTTGGTTCGCGTTTTCCAGTATAGCCAATAGCTCTACTATCAGGTTTATCCATAGCAAAACAAGTGGAATAATCACGTGCACGATTTTCAAAAAGATTTTTCCAATCTTCTTCATTTACATGATAACCAGCAGGATCAGCTACATAACTATCAATAGCACGGCGATAAATGCTTACAATATTTGCCACGAAATCAGCACTGCGCATACGACCTTCAATTTTAAAAGAATATACACCAGCTTGAATTAAATCTGGAATATTTCTATACATACACATATCTTTTAATGCTAAACGATAATCGCCATCTGTTGTAGTTTCTTGTTCTTGACCTGTTTGTTCATCAATGATTTTATATGGCCAACGACAAGCTTTCATGCAACGACCACGATTACTACTATTAGCAAATAAAACGCCAGAATGAATACATTGTCCACTTTCGGAAATACACATATCACCATGAACAAAATATTCAAGTTCAAAATCGCTGTCTACAGCTTTTAATTCACTGAGTTCTTTTAAAGACATTTCACGGCTAACAACGACACGACGAATGCCATATTCTTTTAATTTTTTTATAGCAGCATTATTATGAGAATTCATCATGATAGATGCATGCATAGTTATATTCAATCCAAGTTTTTTCACAATTTGAGCTACAGCTAAATCTTGAATTAAAATAGCATCTGGCTGTATTTCATTTAAATAAGTCAAATATTCTTCAAGCTCTGGAATTTCTTCATCACTAATTAAATTATTAATAGTAATATAAAGCATTACTCCATGAGCATGAGCATATTCTACAGCTTTTTTTAACATTTCATTATCAAAATTAGCGTCTGATTTGAGCATACGCATATTAAAATGTTTTCCACCCAAATAAATAGCATCAGCCCCAGCATCAATGGCAGCTACTAATGTTTCCCAATTGCCAGCTGGAGCTAAAAGTTCTACAGACTTTTTATTTAATAACATTAAACAATCCTCCAAATAAATAAACTACTATAAGTATAACATAAAATTTTATGCTTTTAAATTAATAACATTTATTATTAAATAGGCTTAATCCCATTCACGTTCTGCTAATGCTTCTTCTAAATTGATTGGTAAATGAAACCATTGAATAATATATTCTAAATTGCGAATAAGACATTCTCTAGCTATATTATCATATTCGCTGTCATTATCGAGAAATTCATATTGCAAACTATTGGCATTTTGAATTAAATCATAAATTTTATCACCAACATCTGCCATATTTTTTGGTTTTTGTTCCACAAAATTAATAAAATCTTCTAATAAATATTTGATTTTATCAATCAAAAAATCTGGATAAAAACTATCCTCGTATAATTCCTCTAATAAAATATACTGGTCATCAAAACTGTCCATTTAATAAAAAATATCCCTCCAATAAATAATTATATTTGATATTATACAATATATTCTAAATTAAAGCTAATTTTCTTAAAAATAATCCCGTTTATTTTGTTCGGAAACCTGAACATTTTGCTTGATTATTTAGGAATAGATAGAGTATAATTTATATATATTTCTAGATAAGATTTAAAAAGCAGGTGATTTATTCCCATGGATAAAATGGATAAAGTACAAGCACTAGAAAGTGCTTTAAAACAAATTGAACGTGATTTTGGTAAAGGCTCCATCATGAAATTAGGTGATGTTTCTGCTAATATGAATATCGAAGTAATTCATACTGGCTGTTTGCCACTTGATGCAGCTCTTGGTGTTGGTGGTGTTCCTCGCGGACGCATAGTAGAAATCTTCGGCCCTGAATCTTCTGGTAAAACAACTGTAGCACTTCATATCGTTGCTGAAGCACAAAAAACAGGTGGCGTGGCTGCATTTATCGATGCTGAACATGCTCTTGACCCAGTTTATGCAAAAAAATTAGGTGTAGATATCGACAATTTATTGATTTCCCAGCCAGATAACGGTGAGCAAGCCTTAGAAATCGCCGATGCACTCGTTCGCAGTGGCGCTATTGATGTAGTAGTTGTTGACTCAGTAGCAGCACTTGTTCCAAAAGCGGAAATCGAAGGCGATATGGGTGATTCTCATGTTGGTTTACAAGCTCGTTTAATGTCTCAGGCTATGAGAAAATTAACAGGTATCATCAGCAAATCTCGTACAACAGCAATTTTCATCAACCAAATTCGTGAAAAAGTTGGCGTTATGTTTGGTAATCCAGAAACTACAACTGGTGGTAGAGCTTTAAAATTCTATGCTTCCATTCGTTTAGATGTGCGTAAAATCGATACAATTAAACAAGGCAATGACCCTGTAGGTAGCAGAACAAGAATTAAAGTCGTAAAAAATAAAGTAGCTCCTCCATTTAAACAAGCTGAATTTGATATCATGTATGGTGAAGGTATTTCTCGTGAAGGTAGCTTAATTGATATGGGTACAGCTTTTGAAATCTTAGATAAGAGTGGTACATGGTATTCTTATCAAGGCACTCGCTTAGGTCAAGGTAAAGAAAACGTAAAAACATATTTAAAAGAACATGCTGACACAGCATTAGAAATTGAAAATAAAATTCGTGAAAAATTATTTGTTCAAGAAGAACAAACTGAAGAAAAAGTTGAAGAACCAACTAAAAAATCTAAAGTAACAGCTGATAATGAAACAGCAAAATAATACAAAAACAGCACTTATTTATGCTGTTGATTTATTAGCTACAAGACCTTATAGTACCCAACAATTAATTACAAAATTAAAACGCAAAGAATACGCACCAGAAGAAATTCAAGAAGCCATTAATCGCTTAACTGCTCGACATTATTTAGACGATATAGATTTATGCCAACGTCAATATCAAGCATATATCAATGAAAAACATCGTAGTATAAAAGCTATTAAATATAAATTAATGGAAAAAGGATTTTCTCAAAGTGATATTCAAAATGCTCAAGAAGAAACAGATATTGATGAAATAGATTATGAATATACTGTTTGTTTGCGATTATTAAATAGCCGTTATACTCCTAGCAAAGCTGACAAATTAAAATGTCAAGGCTATCTTTATCGTAAAGGATTTAATTATTCAGCTATTCGCTTAGCAATCGAAGATTTCTTTTATAACCCTTAATATAAATTTATCCCCCAAAATAGATGAGTATTTTGGGGGATTTTTAATTAAAAATTATCTTTGTTTAATTGAATTTTTGCCCAAAAGATTTTTTAGATTGTTGACTACAGTTTCACTGCCATCAATCCAAAATTCTCGATTACCTTTAATCATTTTTTTACTGCTCATAAAATACATATAAACAGGGCAAGGACCAGCATTTTCTTGCAATGTTTCTGTTATTTTGCTAAAGAAAGCATTATCTTCTTGCTCTGGTTTTACGATAATACAAAATTCTGGTGTATAATCTTCTAAACCTATTACTTTATCAGCAATGATTTTATTATTATCATCACTTTTATCTAATTTTCCTCTGACTACAACAGTAATATCTGGCACTAAATAATTGATATTATCATAAAATGCTTTTGGAAATACAATGACTTCTACTACACCTAAAAAGTCCTCGATTTCTAAAAAGCACATCATATCGCCTTTTTTTGTAGTTACTCTTTTTGCTTTGCGAATAATTCCTGCTACAGAGATATATTTTCCATCTTTTTGTTTTTCTAGACTTTCAATCGTAGTCAAATACTGTATTTTTTCTCTATATTCTTCTAGTGGATGCCCTGTGATATAAAAGCCTGTGATTTCTTTTTCCATGTTTAATAATTCTATTTTAGGAAATTCCTGCATTTTTGGCATTTCCAGTTTATCAATACTTTCTTCTTCCTCCATAAAATCACCAAATAAATCCATCTGTCCACTAGCTAAATCTTTTTGACGTCTAGAGCCTAAATCCATAGCTTGGTCTAAAACAGCCATATATTGAGCACGATTATAACCTAAAGAATCAAACGCACCACATTTTATGAGATTTTCTAAAGCTCTTTTATTGATACATCTACTGCTAACTCGTGAACAAAAATCCTCTAAAGATTTAAATAGACCATCTTTCTCGCGGATATCTACAATCGTTTTTAAAGCATTTTCACCTACATTCTTCACTGCAGCTAAACCAAAACGAATACTATTTTTATCTACAGTAAATGTATCACGACTAGCATTTATATCTGGTGGCAAAATATCAATTCCCATATGTTTACATTGTTCAATATATTCGCCAATTTTATTACTTGTCATCAAGCTAGTCAAAATAGCCGCCATAAATTCCTGCGGATAATGAGCTTTTAAATATGCTGTTCTCCATGACACAAGTGCATAAGCAGCACTATGAGATTTATTAAAACCATAATCGGCAAAATGTAATAATAAATCAAAAATAGTTTCTGCGAGTTTATCATCTACACCATTATCTTTAGCACCTTTTAAGAAATTTTCTTTTTGTGACATCAAGACATCATGCTTTTTCTTACCCATTGCACGGCGTAAAATATCCGCTTGCCCCAAAGTAAAACCAGCTAATACTTGAACTATCTGCATAACCTGCTCTTGATACAAAATCACGCCAAAAGTTTCTTTTAAAATTGGCTCCAAATCTGGATGAATATATGTTACTTTTTTTCTGCCATGTCTGCCATTGATGAAATCCGTTACCATGCCACTGCCTAAAGGCCCTGGTCGATACAATGCCATAACAGGAATTAAATCAGCAAATCCCGTTGGTTGCAAATCTTTTACCAAGGTAGTCATGCCAGCAGACTCTAACTGAAATACTGCTCCTGTTTCTCCTCGACAAAGCATTTGCGAAGTCATTTCATCTTCAAGTGAAATTTCATCTAAATTTATCTCTATACCGCGATTATTTTTTATATTTGTCAAAGCATCAGCGATAACTGTAAGCGTACGTAATCCCAAAAAGTCCATTTTCAATAGACCTAATTCTTCAACACAATCTTTATCATATTGAGTTACAAATGTACCTTCAGATATCTGAATAGGTACATAATCCGTAACAGGATCTTTAGAAATAACTACACCTGCAGCATGAGTTGAAGAATGGCGTGGCATACCTTCTACATCTTTGGCAAAATCAATTAATTTACGAACTTCAAGATTTTCTTGATATAAAGTCAACAACTCTGATGAATCTTTTAATGCTTTATCCAAAGTCATGCCTAATTCTTGCGGAATTAACTTTGCTATCTTATCCACTTCGTTATAAGGCATATTCATGACACGACCAACATCTCGCACTGCACCTTTTGCCGCCATCGTACCAAAAGTAATTATCTGTGCTACATGGTCATCGCCATATCTTCTTTTTACATATTCAATAACTTCATCTCTACGAATATAACAAAAGTCAATATCTATATCTGGCATTGTTACACGTTCAGGATTTAAAAAACGTTCAAAGAGTAAACTATATTTCAATGGGTCAATATCTGTAATTCCTAAAATATACGCTACAATACTACCAGCTGCCGAACCACGACCAGGCCCTACCGCTATATTTTGACTGCGAGCAAAATTTATAAAATCCCATACAATCAAAAAATAACTATCATAGCCCATGCGGTGAATAATAGACAATTCATAATCTAACCTTTGTTGTATTTCCTCTGTAACTTCAGCATATCTATTATGAATTTTTTCCTTACACAATTTATGCAAATACTGTTCATCAGTCATACCTTCTGGCAAAGGAAAGTTTGGTAAGTGTAAATGACCAAATTCAAAGCTTACATTACAACGATTTGCAATTTCCAAAGTATTTGTAATAGCTTCTGGTGTATCTTTAAACAAAGCAAGCATTTCAGCACCAGATTTTAAATAGAAGTCATCATTATAAAATTTCATTCTATCCTTATCATCTAAAGTTCTACCTGTTTGTATACACAAAAGTACATCATGAAAATCATTGTCTTCTTTTTTTATATAATGTATATCATTTGTAGCCACTAATTTTAAATCATATTTTTGCGCTAAACTGATTAATCCTTTGTTTGCCTTAGCTTCTTCAGGAATTTGATGATTTTGAATTTCTAAAAAGAAATTATCTTTGCCAAAAATATCTACATATTCCTGCACTAATTTTTCCGCACGTTCCATATTATCACGAATAATTGCTTGAGGAATTTCGCCCGCTATACAACTGCTCAAACAAATAATACCTTCGTGATACTGATGCAATAAATCTTTATCTACACGAGGTTTATAATACATACCTTCAATATTTGCTAGAGAAACCAATTTAATGAGATTTTGATATCCCTTATTATTTTCTGCTAACAAAATTAGATGATAATAACGTGTGCCTTCCACTTCAAAATTATCAAAACGAGATTTTGGTGCTACATAAACTTCACAACCAATAATAGGCTTTATTCCTTGTTTCAAAGCTTCTTTATAAAAAGCAATCGTTCCATACATAGTACCGTGGTCAGTGATCGCTATAGACTTCATGCCCAATTCTTTTGCGTGTGCAATTAATTTTTTTACTCTACTAGCACCATCTAATAAGCTATATTCTGTATGCACATGCAAATGAGTAAAATCTACATGATTTTCAACTACAGTATTTACATCAGATTTTTCTAATTTCATTATGACCTCTCTTTCTAAAAATAATAAAATATCTTCAAAAATAAAATTAAAGCTAATATATTAAGTAAAATAATTTTAACATATGATTATTATAAAGAAAATAAATCTATACCAAATATAAAAGCTTCTTTTTCTTCATTAAAATAACAATATAAAAAAGAAGATAATTTAAACATTCCATCAATTATCTTCTAATATAAAAATTTATGATTTAGTTTTATTTTTCACTATGTTTACAAATTATTGATAAACTATATTTTTATTTTCCATCAACTAGATAATAAGCCATAATATTTACTTATTTAACTCATTATTTTCAAAATAAATAGCATAATACCTTGTTTTTTAACTATTATTTATCATTATTAATATTTTAATCTACCTATTTTTTATCATAATCATCATTATAATTATTCAGATTAACATTTTTATTGATATTATATATTTTGAGAAATGCTTTTTCGTGTAATTTTCCATTACACAAACACCTCTTTTCAATATATTTTGTCTTTATTTTATCACAAGTATTATGTAACATAAATCTATTATTACTAATAAAATATATTTCTACCCAAAATATTGTAAATATGTTATTATATACATATTAATTTATAAAGAAGGTGTTTAAATGGAGTTATTGAATTCATTAGTCGGTCAAATCAATGATATTTTATGGAGTTATGTTTTAATTATTTTACTTATCGGTGCTGGTATTATTTTTACTATTCGTACAAAATTTGTACAAATAAGATTTATCAAAGAAATGATACGTCTTATTGCTGGTGATGCGGGCAATAAAATGGAAGGACAGCAAATTTCTTCTTTCCAAGCATTCTGTGTAAGTACAGCATCTCGTGTAGGTGTTGGTAATATTGCTGGTATCGCAATTGCAGTAGTTCTCGGTGGTCCAGGTGCTATCTTCTGGATGTGGATTATTGCTATCTTAGGTTCTGCAACTGGTTTTGTGGAAAGTACTTTAGCACAGATTTACAAAGTACCTCGCACTGATAGCAATGGCTATCTTGGTGGCCCTGCTTATTACATTAATAATGCACTTCATAGCCCTAAAACAGCTGTATTCTTTGCTATCTTAATCAGCGTTACTTATGGACTTATCTTCAATTCTGTACAATCCAATACAATTTCCTTATCTTTACAAACTGCATTCAATTTTGATGCTACTATGATTGGTATTGTTATTGCTGTATTCTCTGGAATTGTAGTATTTGGTGGTTTACATCGCATTGCTAAAGTTACTGAATATATGGTGCCTATCATGGCTGGTATTTATTTACTTATCGCTTTTGCTATCACTATATACAATATTTCAGAATTACCAACTGTTTTATCTGTCATCTTCAAAGATGCTTGGGGTATTGAATCTGTAGCTGGTGGTAGCTTCGGTGCTGCTATCATGACAGGTATTAAACGTGGATTATTCTCTAATGAAGCTGGTATGGGTTCTGTTCCAAATGCCGCAGCTACTGCTGAAGTAAGTCACCCTGTAAAACAAGGTCTTATCCAAGCTTTTGGTGTATTCGTAGATACATTATTTATCTGTACTGCTTCTGCTTTTATCGTATTATTCAGCAGTGATTATCAAGCAACAGGTTTAACTGGTATTCAGCTCATTCAATACGATTTAAGTTTATATTTTGGTAATATCGCTACAACTGGTATAGCTATTATCGTTTTATTATTTGCATTCACTTCCATTATAGGTAACTACTATTATGGAGAAATCAATATAAAACACTTGTCTGATAACCCATTATATTTAAATATTTTCCGTATTCTTGTTGTAATTATGGTATTCTTCGGCTCTGTTGCTGAATTAAGCTTAGTTTGGAATTTAGCAGACTTATTCATGGCTTTAATGGCAATCACAAATATCATTGCTATTTTACTCTTAGGCAAATATGCTTTTATTGCTTTAGATGATTATACTCAACAGAAAAAACAAGGTATTAAAGATCCTGTATTTAAAGCTAGTATCTTACCAAAACAAGATGGTATTTATTGGTGGAAAGACGACAATAAATAATTATTAAACATAAAAAGACTTGATTTTAAAATTTATAAATCAAGTCTTTTTTTATATCACAAATAAATACACTTTTACAATTTATTACGCAAATAACAAAAAAGTTATAACATTACAATAATAAAAAATAAAAATAAAGAAAAATGTTTTAAAATCATGCATAAAATTAAAATATTATAGACAATATAAATATTTACCTGTATAATTTATGATAACACATCAAAAGCTGGCATTAAGGGGGCTTTCTTTATGGAGAAAGATGTAATATTTAAAGGTGCAGGCGTAGCTATTGCTACTCCATTTTATGAAAACGGAAACGGTATCAATTATGATGAATTAGCTCATTTAATTGATTTCAACTTAAACAATGGTACAGACGCTATCATAATTGCTGGTACAAGTGGCGAATCTGCTACAATGACAGATGAAGAACATGAAGAAATCATTAAATTTACTGTTGACTATGTAAATAAACGTGTTCCTGTTATTGCAGGTACTGGTTCTAATGATACTAGATATGCTATTAATTTATCTCAACATGCAGATAAAGCAGGTGCTGATGCTTTATTAGTAGTTACTCCATATTATAATAAATGTACACAAAAAGGACTTATCAAACATTTCACATCTATCGCTGATAATGTAAATGTACCTATCATTCTTTATGATGTACCATCTCGTACAGGTGTAGGTATTACACCAGAAACTTACGCTATTTTAGCAGAACATCCACGCATTGCAGCAGTTAAAGAAGCTAGTGGCAATATTAGTCAAGTTGCTGAAACAATGTCTCTTTGCGGTGATAAACTCACTTTCTATTCTGGTAATGATGACCAAATCGTTCCATTATTATCTTTAGGTGCAAAAGGTGTTATCTCCGTACTTTCTAACGTTATGCCACAAGAAACACATGATATGTGTCAATTATTCTTTGATGGCAAAGTTGAAGAAGCAGCGAAAAAACAAATTGAATACTTCCCATTAATCAAAGCATTATTCTGTGAAGTAAATCCAATTCCTGTAAAAGTTGCACTTCGTTTAATGGGCTTTGACATGGGTCCTTTACGCATGCCACTTTGCGAAATGGAAGATGCTCATCTTGAACAATTAAAAACAGCAATGCGTAAATTTAACTTAATCAAATAATTTTATACTTAACTAAAAAACACTTTCTAACTTAGACAATATCTAAAATTAGAAAGTGTTTTTTTTAATTTCTATCGCCAGAGGCATATTTACCAGTATCAATATCTAAAACAGGACGAAGTGGTTCGATTAAAGAATCTTCATATCTGCAAATCCATTGAACTTCTGGTGTCATTTTGCCCTCATCATTCATGCCATCAATGGTATCGCCATCTTTAATCATGATATCATCATTATTCAAAATATAACGAGCTAAACTATATGCAAGGTTAGCTACTTTATTAGGGTTCATACCTTTGAAATGGAATTGTACATCACTTAAACCAATATTAGCCAATCCTACACTATCTACAATGAATTCATTTGTATTAGGCACATTAAAGAAACGAATATTGACCATACTATATAAATATTTAACTATACCAGTTTCTTTTAAATTCTTAATGGATTGTGCTAATTGTAATTTACCTGCTGATTTTATCCAAATAGCTTGACATTTAGGATATAATTTTAAAGCTACATTAAGCCAATCAACTAACATAATAGCACGTTCTTTAGGAATTTGTCTTTGAGCATTTACATCCCATATTTTTACAGCATATTTATATTTACTCAATAATTCTTCACTGTTAGCTACATTCCAAATCTGTGTGCGTTCAAATTCACTTACAGCTACTTTATCATCAAAATCTGTTATATTTCCCATAGCTAGTACTACTGGAGAAGTTGTATTATCTTCATTATATGCTACAAATTTATCTACGCTAAATTCAATATCATTTTCATCTCTATTGATGATATTTATATCACCAAATATTTTTCTAGCTTCACGAAAAATAGCATTTGCAGTAGGTCTTGTTGGCATTTCTTCAAAAAGCAATTCAATAGCTACTGATTTACTAATATTTTCTACTAAATTTTCCATAAATCTACCTCAAATAAAAATTTATATTCACAAAAAAGAAGATACCATTTTTCTATGGTACCTTCTTTGATACGTATTAAACTTTAAACAAATTCAGATAATTATTCTTCTGCTTCAAGTTTATCCATTAATTCTTCATAAGCTTGTTGAGCAATTTCAAATTCTTCATCTGTTGGTTCAATATATTCAACTTCACCATTTTCATCTTTAACGATTTTTGCTAAGATTACATCTACTTCTTCTTCGCAACCGCATTCTTCATCATGTTCATGGCATTCGCATTCTTCATCGCCATCAATGCTAACTAAAATAGCATATTTATCGCTACCTGCATCGAAAACCATTTCTTCTACATAATTGTATTCATTACCTTCTTCATCAGTAATAACAACTACAGTACCTTCAGTATCTTCTTCAACAACGGAATTGTTTTTTAATTCTTCCATTATATAATCCTCCTAAGATTTAACTTTACTCTAATCATAACATATTTCTTTCTTCTTGCCAAAATATTTATCGTAAAAAGCAGATAAAATTTTCATTAAAAATCTTAGCTAATGCCAAAATCCTTGAATAAGCGTTTAACATATCGCCAACCTTTTTGAATTGTATTCATAGCTGCTGGCATAAGTTCTGGATTTTTAACCACAAGATTAATAATTCTGCGACGTAATTGTCTATAATCTGCATCAACATCAACAAAGAAGTCTTCCATATCTTTTTCCACAGATACTTGAGGTATATTAGCAGCTTTAATTTCACAAGTATTCTTTGTCATAATAGCTCTATCTGCATAAAATGGAATATACGCATTCCAGCCGAATTCTTCTTCAATCATTTCTTTTACAGCTTTACTAGCAGTAGCTTCACCATGCACTACAAATACCTGTTTAGCATTATACATAGTTAAATGTTGTAACCATTCTTCCATCTGTGAATAATCAGCATGAGCAGAAAATCCGTCCATATTTACAATTCTAGCTTTTACACTGATTTCTTCACCTAAGACTTTTACTTTTTTAGCGCCTTCTAATAATCTTCTACCTAAACTTCCTTCTGCTTGATAACCTACAAATAAAATTGTAGATTCTGGACGCCAAAGATTATGTTTTAAATGATGAAGTACACGTCCAGCGTCCGCCATACCACTAGCCGATAAAATAATATGTGAACTTTCTTCTGTATTTAAGGTCTTAGATTCATTTGCACTTTCACAAAGACGCAACTGTGGCATTTGAGGCAATTTACCATGTTTTCTAATATATTCAGTTGCTTCATCATCAAAATATTTTGTATTCTTGGCAAAAATTCTTGTAGCTTCAACAGCAAGTGGGCTATCCACTACAACTGAATAATCCTCTATGCGATTGGCTTTCCATAATTTGAATAGATAATATAACATTGTTTGTGTACGACCAACTGCAAATGATGGAATAATTAAATTTCCGCCTCTATCCATAGTATCATTTATAATTTCTGCTAATGGAGTTTCTTTATCATAAATTTGATGTTTACGATCACCATAAGTAGACTCAATTACTAAATAATCTGCTTCTTTTATATGTGTAGGGTCTTTTATAATAGGCTGGTCAGGTTGCCCCAAATCGCCTGTAAATACAATTTTAGTTTCTTCGCCATTTTCCGTTACATAAACTTCAATAATTGCTGACCCCATGATATGACCAGCATCTTTATAAATAGCTCGTATACCATTTACTGGATTGATTTCTTGATCATAATCAATTGGCACAAATTGTTTTAATGAAGCCATAGCATCATCAATAGTATATAAAGGAGCTATTGGTGTTTTTCCCATACGTTGCCCTTTGCGATTTGTTATTTGCGCATCAGACTCTTGGATATGTGCACTATCTGGGAGCATGATATTTACTAAATCGCAAGTCGCTTTTGTCGCATATATATCGCCCTTAAATCCTTGTTTACATAACTTAGGAATAAGACCGCAATGGTCAACATGAGCATGAGTTAAAAGTACGCAATCTATATCTGATGGTACAAAACGAAAATCATTGTAGTTTAAATCACGTAAATTCCTCGCACCTTGAAACATACCACAATCAATCAAAACTTTATGGTCATTTGCTTCTAATAAATAACAAGAACCTGTAACTGTATGAGCCGCACCTAAAAATTGTAAATTCATAAAAACCCCTCCTTCATTAAGGATTTCGATTGTTTTATTTATACTGTATATATTCTAAAAATACAAATTAAAACCCTTTAAAACTTTTATTAAAATCTCATTAAATAATACGCTCTTTCAAATCTTTATAAAAAAGTAATAAAATCGCAAGAATTCTGCCATATGATTAGATAAATAAATAATTTATACTTTGTTACGTGATTTATTAATTTTATTTTTATGGAGGGAGCATTGTGACAACTAATCCAAAAACACTAAAAAAAATGAATGAACAAATTATTTTTTGTGCCACCAATTCAACCAAGCTAATATTACAAGCTCTTAACACTTCTTTTACGGGATTAAGTGAACAAGCCATTAAAGAACATCGTAATTTATATGGCAATAATAAAATTGTGCATGGAAAAAAATTATCTTTAACTAAACGTATTGCCAATGCTTTTATAAACCCATTTACAGCAATTTTATTTTGTCTGGCTATAGTTTCTATTTTTACTGATATTATTATTCCTATCATGCAAAACAGCCCTGATGATGTAAATTCTGTAACCGTTATTATAATTCTTACAATGTTCTTTATATCTGGCTCTTTGCGTTTTGTTCAAGAAAGCCGTTCCGGTAATGCAGCCGAAAAACTTCTATCTTTAATAACAACTACTTGCACCGTTACTAGACAATATCGCCCTAAAGCAGAAATTCCTTTAGAAGATGTAGTAATTGGTGATATTATTCATCTAAGTGCTGGTGATATGATTCCTGCTGATGCTAGAATTTTAGAAGCTAAAGATTTATTCATTAGCCAAGCATCATTGACAGGTGAAAGTGAACCAGTAGAAAAATTTGCTAAAACTTATCAAGAAAAAAATCTTTCTATTACTGATTATAATAATATTTTATTCATGGGAAGTAATGTAATAAGTGGCAGTGCTACTGCTGTAGTAATCGGTGTTGGTAATAATACTTTATTTGGTTCAATCGCTTCATCTGTTTCTACTACACCTGTGGAAACAAATTTTACTAAAGGCGTCAATTCTGTCTCTTGGGTTTTAATTCGTTTTATGTTATTTATGGTACCCATAGTATTTTTTGTTAATGGTATAACTAAAAATGATTGGGTAGAAGCTTTCTTATTTGCTATCTCCATTGCTGTAGGTTTAACACCTGAAATGTTACCTATGATAGTTACTACTTGCTTAGCTAAAGGCGCTGTTTCTATGTCTAAGAAAAAAACTATCGTAAAAAACTTAAATTCCATTCAAAATTTTGGTGCTATGGATATTCTTTGTACTGATAAAACTGGTACATTAACCATGAATAAAGTTGTTTTAGAATACCATTTAGATGTACTGGGAAATGAAGATAGTCGTGTCTTACGTCATGCCTACCTAAATAGTTATTTTCAAACAGGCTATAAAAATTTAATGGATATAGCTATCATCAATAAAACAGAAGAAATTGAACAAGATAATCCTAACTTAATAAATTTATCTAGTGCCTATACAAAAGTAGATGAAATACCTTTCGATTTTTCACGTCGTCGCCTTTCTATAGTAGTAAAGGACAAAAATCAAAAATGCCAAATGATAACTAAAGGTGCAGTCGAAGAAATGTTATCTATCTGTTCTCATGTTGAATATCAAGGAAAAATTAAACCGTTAGACGAATTCATCAAAAAAGAAATCTTAAAAACTGTCGATAAATTAAATGACAAAGGTATGCGTGTAATAGCTGTTGCTCAAAAAAATAATCCATCACCAATAGATAAATTCAGCATAGCAGATGAATGTGATATGGTGCTTATTGGCTATCTAGCATTCTTAGACCCGCCAAAAGAATCAACTGTAAAAGCTTTAAAAGCATTAAAAGAATATGGTGTTAAAGTAAAAGTTTTAACAGGAGATAATGATAAAGTTGCTCGTTCTATATGTAAACAAGTTGGTTTAAAAGTTAATAATCTTTTACTTGGTTCAGATATTGAACAACTACCAGAACAAGACTTAGCTATAGCTGTAGAAAAAACTGATGTTTTCGCTAAATTATCACCAGAACAAAAAGCAAAAATTGTAAAATTGCTCCGCCAAAATGGTCATACGGTTGGTTTCATGGGAGATGGTATCAATGATGCCACTGCAATGAAATCTTCTGATATAGCTATTTCTGTAGACAGTGCCGTAGATATTGCCAAAGAATCTACTGATATAATTCTTTTGGAAAAAGATTTAATGGTTTTAGAACAAGGTATAATTGAAGGTCGTAAAACATACGCCAATATGATTAAATATATCAAAATAACAGCATCTTCAAATTTTGGAAATATGTTCTCTGTTCTTATTGCTTCAGCATTATTACCATTTTTGCCAATGATGAGTTTACATCTTATTGTTTTAAATTTAATCTATGATTTATCTTGTACAGCTATTCCTTGGGATAATGTGGATAAAGAATTTCTTATTAAACCTAGAAATTGGGACGCTTCTTCTATAGGAAGTTTTATGATTTGGCTTGGTCCTACAAGTTCCATTTTCGATTGGATAACTTATATCTTTATGTATTTCATTTTTTGCCCGTTATTTATATCTAATGGTATCTTATTTAATGATTTACCAACAGTCTATCAAGGCAGTGAATTATTAAAAATACAAGCTGAATATATTGCACTATTCCAAACAGGTTGGTTCGTAGAATCTATGTGGAGTCAAACTTTTGTAATTCACATGATACGTACATCAAAAATACCATTTATCCAAAGTTTTGCTTCTTTACCTGTAACATTATTGACCTTTATTGGCATTATAGTCTTAACAATTATTCCATTTTCTCCACTAGGAACAATATTAGGATTTATTGCTTTACCATTTAGCTATTTTATCTATTTAATCCCTTGTATAATCTTGTACATGTTATTAGCTACCAGCATAAAAAAAGCATATATTCGCCATTATGGAAAACTACTTTAATATATTTTAGGAGGTATTTATTATGAATTTTATCTCTAATTTATTTTCAAATTCTTATCTTCACAATATAGATAATGACTTTTATTTATCTTTAGGAATATGTTTCTTTGTTATGATTATTATGAATATCATTTTTTGGAGCCTTAAACCACAAAATAATCAATAAATAAATTAAAAGCTAGGATTTATATATGTCCTAGCTTTTATTAAAAATATATATCTTATATGATACAATACAAATAAATAAAAAGGAGGGTACTATGTATAAAATATTTTCGTTAAATAATAAATTAAAACAATACTTAACAATTGATTTAGATAAACTCTATATTTTATTAAATACTTCATCTAAAGGATTAAAATCCAATCAAATTCTATTGCAAAGAAAAAATTTTGGCGATAATAATTTTAATAATTTAGATCATTCATTTACTAAACAACATCTTTATAGGGCATTTTTTAATCCATTTACTATAATTTTATATATTATCAGCATAATTTCTATAATTACGGACATTATCTATCCTATACAACTGCATCAAAATTACAGTACTATTACTATCATTATTATAATGATTATTTTAAGCGTAATCATTCGCTTTAGTTATGAACAACGTTCTTTTTATAGACTATCTAAAATGGATACCTTTTTAAACAATTATATTGCTGTGAAGCGCAATAATAAATGGATTGATATACCTATTAAAAATCTAGTTGTTGGCGATTATGTATATTTAACAGCTAATACTAAAGTTCCCGCTGACATTCGCCTAATAAAAACAAATAGTTTATTTGTTTCTCAAGCTATTTTAACAGGTGAAAGTGATATTATTGAAAAACATTCTGATATTAAAAATCTCGATAATATGACCATTACTAATTATTCTAATTTAGCTTTTATGGGTACTAGTATTATTAGCGGTAGTGGTGAAGGTATCGTTTTAAATGTAGGTACTAATACTTTATATGGTTCATTTGCACAAAATAAAACATCTAAGATAACTTCTACAAGCTTTTTTAAAGATGCCAATTCTATCTCTTTAACACTGATAAAATTTATGGCTATTTTAATCCTCATAGTTTCTATCATCTCTATATTAGTGCATGGAAGCTTACTATATTCCTTTGTTTTTGCTCTCTCCATAGCTATTGGATTAACGCCTGAATTATTACCTATGATAATTACTACTTGTTTAGTTAAAGGCAGTAATTATTTGTCTAAACAAAAAATCATTTTAAAAGATATTTATGCTATGCAATGTTTTGGTAGTATGGATATTCTTTGCGTAGATAAAACAGGTACACTAACTTCTAATAATATTATTTTAGAATATTATCTTGATATTCTAGGTAATGAACATCAAAAAACATTAGATTTTGCTTACTTAAATAGTTATCATTTATCAAGTTATCCTAATCATATAGATAATGCTATTTTAAAATATGCTACAATACCTCAAAAAAAAGATTATTTTCAACAATTAATTAACGAAAACAAACGAATTTCAGAAATACCTTTTAATTTTGAACGAAAATGTAGTAGTGTTATTATTCAAAATGAACATCAAAAACTTTTAATTACTAAAGGTGATGTTAAAGAATTATTTAAACGCTGTCAATATATTGAATACCAAAATAAAATTCTTCCCATAGACAATAAAAATACTCAAAGTATACATGCTGTAATTGATGAAATGCTTGAAGATGGTATGAAAGTTATGGCTGTAGCCTATAAACCTTTAACAGACACTACATCTATTGATTTAGAGAGCGAAAATGATTTAATTTTAATAGGATATTTGGCATTTTTTGATGCTCCTAAAAAATCTTCTATTGAAGCAATAAAAAAACTTCAATCATTAAATGTAAATATAAAATTATTAACAGGAGATAATATTAGTGTTGCTACATCTATTTGTAAACGAGTAGGTATTTCAACTACAGATATTATCACTGGTAATGAACTAAGTAATTTAAACCCAGCTCAATTAGATAAATTAATAGAAAAAACTACTATTTTTGCTGAACTTACACCCGATCAAAAAAGAATGATTGTAACTTCTTTACAACAAAATGGGCATACTGTAGGATTTTTAGGTGATGGCTTAAATGATATTCCTGCTATTGTTGAAGCAGATATAGGTATCTCTATAAATGAAGCTACTGATTCTACAAAAGATGTAGCCAATGTTATCTTATGTCAAAAAGATTTAACTATTTTGCACAAAGCTATCATTGAAGGTCGCAAAACATTTACAAATATCACCAAATATATTAAAATTACAGCTTCATCAAATTTTGGTAATATATTTTCAATCATTTGTGCCAGTGCTTTTTTACCATTTTTGCCTATGACAGCAATCCAATTATTATTATTAAATATTCTATATGATATTTTATGTTTAATTTTACCTTGGGATAAAATTGATAATGAAAATTATCGTTTACCTTTGAATTGGTCTAATCATCATCTAGGCTCATTTATGTGTTTTTTTGGTCCATTAAGCTCAATTTTTGATATTATTACCTTTTTATTTCTTTACTTTATTTTTTGCCCATTATTTACAAATGAATTACTATATAGTGAATTAACAGATATTCATTTACAAACGGTATATATATCACTATTTCAGACAGGTTGGTTTTTAGAATCCATGTGGTCGCAAATCTTAATTTTGCAAATGTTACGTACATCAAAAATACCATTTATTCAAAGTAATGCCTCTAAGCCTGTATTAATAACAACAATTATAGGCATAATCTTATTTACAGGATTAACTTTTACACCATTTGCTACTAATTTAGGATTAACTCAACTACCTGCATTATATTTCATTTATTTATTTGTGATTGTTATCCTGTATATGCTATTAATTTCATTTGCTAAATATTTTTATATCGCTAAATATAAAAAACTCATTTAAAAAAGGAGGATATTATGAAAAAAAATGCCACTTTCATTACTATAAACCCTACCTTAGCTAAATGGGTATATGAACAACTCCAAAATATCCCAACTGATTTAAATTATGAACTTGAAGATTTACAACAATCCTTTAAAGATTTAATTAATGGTAATATTAATAATCTCATTTTAGAAATATCCAATACCACATCTCCATTATTTGTAGATGAAAAACTCACTTTTGGTGAATTAACTATCTATCCTAAAAATCGTAAAGTTTTACGTAATAATATAGAAATAATTTTGACACCTAAAGAATTTGATATCCTTTATTTCTTAGCTAAAAATAAAGGCGAAGTTTTTACTAAAGAACAAATATATCAAGCTGTTTGGGAAGAAGATTTTCTGCTTTCAGATAATAATATAATGGCATTTATCCGTAAACTACGTAAAAAAATTGAACCTCAACCCGATTCACCAGAATACATTATTACAATTTGGGGAATAGGATATAAATTTAATGAAAATATATAAAAGAAGACTCTCATATTACTTGAACTGCACCCCAAAAGTTGGACAAAAAACAACTTTTGGAGGTGCAGTTTTTTTATGACTAAATACTCAAATGAATTTAAAGTTAAAGCAATTAAAATGGTTT